>Ga0326727_10002047_pt1 | contig 71309 bp, 47 predicted proteins | sample MB2enrmetagenome_FD_207643 | JGI IMG/M metagenome (GOLD analysis project Ga0326727, IMG submission 207643) | Lab enriched peat soil microbial communities from McLean, Ithaca, NY, United States - MB29MY | ecosystem: Environmental > Terrestrial > Soil > Wetlands > Peat | place: USA: New York...
TAATAAAGCAGCTTGTCGACGCTCTTGTTGGCAATCTTCCCGTTCAGCAGTTCGCTCACACGCGGCTGAGGCTCTCCGAGGATTATTTGCAGGTCCTTTGGTGGATACTTCTTAGCACACCTCAGGATTGCCTGATACAACTCGGCCTTGAATTTTAGCGCTGTGGCATGCTCCGGCGAAAAGCCGAGATCATCGAGCACGTTCCCATGCGTTACGTGCGTTGGTTTGTTAGCCGCGCTTTTCACGTTTCTTCTCCTCTGCCCAGCGCGCCTTTACCGCTTTGAGCCGCTGCCTCGCCTTCTCAAATTCTCTCCTTGGCATTTCGCGGCCTTTCTTCTCGAAGCAGTGAAGGACGTAGATCACGTCATTTACCCGCGATAAGTAAACGACGCGATACCAGGCCCTTTCATCCTGATCTCGCAGTTCAAAAACTCCCGTACCTATCGAGGGAAGCGGTCTGTAATCACCGGGTCTCTCGCCTTGCTGCAACTGCCACAACTGAAATCCCAGGTTCTGCCTGACCTCTTCCGGGAAAGCCTGGAGAACCTCTCTGGAGTCGCCCTCCCAAACAACAATCGCGTACGGGGGTACTTGTGCTTCGTAGCTCACGAGAGCGACTATATCAGTAAAGCCACAACCAAGTATACAATTAAATGTATATCGCCGTCCATGGAGAAGATGGGGTGAACTTCGGGGGCGACGGTCGAGTTACAAGAATTTTGCTTTGCACAAGGCAAGGGTAGCGACGTGCCCCATCCCGATTGACGACGCGCGGTTGTGGCTGGGGTATCCGGCACGAGAAAAGCCCACTGTCAGGGCTGCGCTGGGTGTGGCTCGCCAAACCAGTCAGTCAGTACACCAAAGATCATGCGAATTGGCCATCAGCATTATCTATGAAAGCCCTATTCTCGGGCCAGATGAGAGAAATCTTCAATGGCCTGAGCCAACCAACTGAGTCCGGGTCTGGTTTCTTCGGCAGGAGAATTCCCATATTGGGATTTCTAAATTTCTTCTTGCCTTGAAATGCATAGTCCAGGAGCTGCCCAACGGCCATGCGGATATGTTCACGCTCGGCTGAGCTTTTGGCTTCTATGAGGTTGTTATATTGTTTCTCATAGCCGTCACATCGGAGCTTTTTGTATTCGACACGCTCAAGCGTGCGCCCCTGTTTCTCCAACCAACTTCGATAGCCACCGAGCAACGCCTCTTCCCTTCTTTTTGCTGTTTTGACCTGTTCTTTTGTACGGACAGTAAACTCGAGTTGGTCGCTATCAAAGAAAGGTACAGTCTTTATGTTATCGGGGCTGCTCCCGGTCTTACTGTCCGTCTTTGTCTCTCCGCCCTTTAGTCGATTGTCCATCCAGTTGCACAGTGCTTCGTGTGCCTTTTTGTAGTAAGGGTCGTGCCGGGCGGGGTGGAGCTGCGCAAGCGCCATACTGTGGCCAAGGGCTTGGATGAGAGGTATCCCAGGTGGATCTTGCTTCTGGACGATGAATGGTCTGAGCTTGCGGAGAGAACAGAGGGTGCTCCCTTCGGGTATCCTGACTTCTTTACTCATACTTGTCTTGTATTTCCCCCGGACTATCCCAAACCCTACGGGTTCAGCTCGATTCTTGCGTCGCCTTGCGATCAGAATTACGTCACCGGGCGCTATGGTATGCGCGAATTTCTTACCGATCCCCTTGTGGCTCTTATCATCCGGATCGTACCCCATGATCGCTGCATTTCCAGCGACAGAGGCATTCTTCCAACCGGGGACGGAGGCCTCACGGTTGTCCACATTTGGCGATACCACCCAATAGGATCGCATGTATTTCAACCTCGACCTGGAGACTATATTTCCAACGTGGTTATGCGCCATGTTTGGCGGACGGGTGCTCCCGTGCGGCATGTCTGCAACCACCAACCTCCTGTGCGCGCTCCCGAAACTGTACTCTCTTCGAAAGGGTTCTTCAAGTTGGTTGGCCACAGGTGTGCAATAAAAGCACGATAATTCCAAGCTGACCCATGCGGCCACTCGCCGCTCGTGCTGACTTTGGATGGGGGCAATTCAGAGTACAAACGGAACCGCGATTTATCCTTGCAGCGTACATGACGCTCTGGTAGGCTAGAGTACACTAATGTTCCGCCTTTTAATGGGACTTATATACCTAATTCCGTGAGGAGCCTGCGATGAGACATGATGCATTGCTCTCAGATGATCGTATTTACCGATATTGGCTCTACCGGGAGTGGGACGCCAGATTGCCGGTCCTTGGAATAATTGGTCTCAATCCCTCGACAGCCGACGAAAAGCTAAATGATCCAACGATTCGCAAGGAAATAGGATTTGCAGAGCGCTGGGGCTATGGAGCGATTCTCAAGCTCAATCTTTACGCCTATCGAGCGACAAACCCGACCGAATTGTTCAAGGCCATGAAACGAGGAGAGAACGTGGTTGGCGGCAGACGTAATCACGTTGATGCCCTCGGGCTGTATTGCAGAGATTTTCGCGTTGAGAATATATTGGCGGCTTGGGGAGCGCGGGGAGGCGATCGCGGGCTGTGGGTCGCGCGACGGATTGGAAAACCCCTGTCTTGCCTCGGGAGAAACAAAGACGGGTCGCCAGTTCACCCACTTTACATTCCGTATGATAGAAAAACGGAACCGTACAATTTCACGAAGGAGTCAAGCACCTAAATCCCCTTTTGATTCTCTCAAAGGTTTTGGATGTCCGAATACCACAGGCTCACACGATCGCAGCCGCTCCACCTGCGGCGTCTTTTCCTGGATGAAGAGGGCGATCAGGTTTTCCAGATTGGAAAGGCGTACGAGCTGCGACACATTCGCGTGGTCTCGAGTATTCCCCCTCTCGCCCGGATGGCTGTCTCGCCATTCCTTGACGGTCCGGCCAAAACGCCTACACCGCATGGGCAACCTTAGAGGATTGACGAAGTCCACTCCTGTTTTGCGCGGGCCATTGACAGCACACCTGCGTCGAGATACATTGTATCTCAGTGAGGTTCTAATCTTATGGCGACGACGATGGTACACATTCGGGTAGACGAGAAGGTGAAGGCGAGGGCGGCAAAAGCCCTCTCGACGATGGGTATGTCAGTGTCTGACGCGGTCCGCATATTGCTTGTTCGGGTAGCCGCGGAGAAGGCACTGCCCTTCGAGGTGAAGGCCCCCAATCGAACTACGGTGAAGGCGATGGAGGCGGCGGATCGAGGCAAGGGGAAGCGCTTCAAGTCTGCCGGCGCCCTGTTTGAGGACTTAGGAATTTGACCGCACAAAATCTGATTCGCGGTTCGCAATTCCGGCGTGACGTCAAAGTGGCCCGGCGGCGAGGCAAAGACATGTCGAAGCTGCGCGAGCTGATCTTGCTGCTGGCCGAAGGGGACCCGCTTCCGCCCCACTACAAAGATCACCCGCTGGCCGGAGAATGGAAGCACCACCGCGAATGTCACCTGGAACCTGATTGGCTGCTGATCTACAAGATCGCGGGTGACGACCTGTATCTGGTCCGCACTGGCACACATTCGGATTTGTTCTGATCATAGTGATTGTGGCAGAGCATTACATGCGCCCGGAGACCGCTAGGAGCAGTGACGAGTGACAAGGGCGGGCGACGCTCGCCCCGAGGCCGAACGCCGTTCGGCCCTACGATGCCGGACCACCCCCTGGCCCCCTCCTGAACCAGGAGGGGAATAGACCCACGAGGGCGAACGCCGCTCGGCCCCCGAATCCCGAGGCCCCAATCTCTAGCCCCCAGCCCCTTCTGCACCGATGGCCAAAAGATAGCTTCAGCCGGGCCAATAGATGGTGTCCAAGAGATAGGCTGGGCTGCCCTGAAGATAACTGGAGGACCGCCCGGAAGAGGCCATATTGTTAATTGTGGTCCGCGAGGCACGCATTCTTCGCCTGTCATCCTGATTCCGCAGTCGCGGGAGAAGGATCACCGCAGTTTGTGAGGGTGCGCATCCAGCCAGAGATGGTGGACGAGCGAACTACGGGGATTCTTCGCTTCGCTCAGAATGACATGCAATGGGCGCTCAGAATCACAGGCAATGGGCTCAGAATGACAAGCATGGGGCTCAGAGTGACAGGCGAAGGGCTGGCAAATCGGGAGGCCTGACGGTCGGAGGAGGACGATGAAGTATCCGGTTCACATGAGCAAGAGATTCGCCGTGGTGTTGGTGGCGGTTGCGGCGATTGTTGTCGCCACGGGACTTCTGGAATCCGGCCGCAGCCGGAGTCAAGCTACCAACGCGAACCCGCCGCAGGAACCAGGCGCCAAATCCAACACGTCCCCGTCCGAAGCGGCCTTGGACCTGTCACCCAGCCAACTGAACTCCATCAAGATCGAACCGGTGGGGAGCTACCTGTTTCCCGTCGAGAAGGAGGCGGTGGGCAATATTGATTATGACGAGGACCTGTCAGTTCAAGTCTTCCCGGCTTATCAGGGGACCATCATCGCGACCCTTGTACAACTTGGCGCCGAAGTGCACATAGACCAGCCCCTCTACACTATTAAAAGCCCTGACCTGATCCAGGCGGAATCAACTCTGATCGGGGCGGCGGCGACTTTCGAGTTGACCAACAAGGAACTGGCGCGCGTCCAGGGTCTGGGGGGGGTTGCCGAGCGCGAGAAGGAACAGGCGGCCTCCGATCAGCAAACGGCGGAAGGCGCGCTCAAAGCCGCGCGCGATGCCGTCCGCGTCTTTGGCAAGACGGATGCCGAAATCGATCAAATGATCGCCTCGCGCAAGATCGATCCCGCCCTGGTGGTGCGCAGTCCCATTCCCGGCAAAATCACCTCGAAGAACGCGCAGCCGGGGTGGTTGGTGCAGCCGGGTAACATGCCGGCGCCTTACTCGGTGGCCGACGTCTCGATCAAGTGGATGCTGGCGAATGTCATGGAAAGTGAGATCCCGCTCTTTCACTTGGGCCAGCCGGTCCAAGTTCGGGTGATCTCCTATGCTGACCGCGTGTTTTTGGGGAGGGTTTCGAAGATCTACGAGACGGTGGATCCCAATACGCATCGCGTAACGATCCGTTCCGAAATCGCTGACCCCAACGATGAGCTGCATCCCGGAATGCTCGCTAATTTCGTGATTCGCGTCCACGACCCGGTGGAAGCCACTGCCCTGCCCGCGAATGGCGTGGTGCGCGAATCCGACGGCACGATGACGGCTTGGGTGACAACCGATCGCCACCGTTTTGTGCAAAGAATCATCAAGACCGGCCTGCGAAAGGACGACCGGGTTCAGATTCTCGATGGCCTGCAGCGCGGAGAACTGGCCGTGGCAGACGGCGCGGTGTTTCTGAGCAACATGCTGGAGGCGCCACCCAGCGACTAGGGACGATTGATGATTGTCGATTGCCGATTGTCGATTGAGAACGCGTTAAGGCAGGTTGCGCCGCTGTCCGTCGACGATCACGGGTGGCGCATACATCGCCCTTTATGTATGCGCCCCAACCTGCCCGCTGTCCTGACATTAGTGGCGCATACATAAAGAGCAATGTATGCGCCACCCCTGTGCTGAGGTCCCTCGTATCGGGAACCAAAGGACTGAAGCCCGATAACTGACCACTGAAAACTGAGAACTGAAAACTGAAAACTACGATGTTCAAATCTCTCATTGCCTTTTGCCTGAGCCGCCGCCCGATTGTGGTGTTGGGCCTGCTGTTGTTTGCCGGCGCCGGGCTCATTGCTTTCAAGATGCTCAATATTGAGGCGTATCCAAACCCCACGCCGGTGATCCTGGAAATTACCGCCCAGGCGCCGGGCCTTTCTGCCGAGGAGATGGAACGTTACTACACGCTCCCCACGGAGATTGGGCTCTACACCACGCCCGGCATTGACGTCATCCGCTCCACCTCGTTCTATGGATTGTCCTTTGTGCGCGTGACCTTCAAATATGGGGTGGACTACAACTTCGCCTACGCCCAGGCATCGGTGGCGATGCAACAGAACGTCAGCCTGCCCGGCGGTCTGGTGCCCACCATCCAAGCTAACAGCTCGACCGGGGAAATCTACCGTTATCAGGTCGTCGGTCCAAAGCATTTCGGAATCACCAATCTGCGCACGGTTCAGGATTGGATTGTCCTGCGCCGGCTGTTGACCATTCCCGGCATCGCTGCCATCAACAGTTGGGGCGGGCCCACCAAGGAATTCCAGGTCGAGGTGGACCCTCACAAGCTGGAAGCTTACAGCGTCACCGTGCCCCAAGTCCTGACGGCGCTGGGCAACGCCAACCTCAACGTCGGCGGGCGCGAAATCCGCATAGGCCAGCAGTCGATCAATATCCGCGGCGTCGGCCTGATTGATGATGGCGGCAATGATGATTTGAGGCAGGGTTACAAGGTTGACGACATCGAAAACGTGGTTTTGACCCAGGCCAACGGCGTCCCGGTGCTGGTCCGCGACGTCGCCAAGGTTTCGGTCGGTTTCCGGCCAAGGCTCGGCATTCTGGGCCGCGACCAGCAGGACGATGTCGTGGGCTCGATCGTGGTGATGAGGCGAACGGAAAAGACCGCCGACATGATTCCCAAGGTCAAAGCGGCCATTGACAAACTGAATCACGACGGGAGCCTGCCGCCAGGAGTCAGCGTCGTTCCTTATTACGACCGCTCATCCTTGATCGCCATCACCACGCACACGGTTCTGCACAACCTGGTTTTCGGATGCCTGCTGGTTTTCTTGATCCAATGGATCTTCCTCGGTAATCTCCGCAGCGCGACCATCGTGGGATTGAACATCCCGTTCGCGCTGTTCTTCGCCACCATTCTGCTTGTGATTCAGGGCGAAAGCGCCAACCTGCTCTCCGTGGGCGCGGTGGATTTTGGCATCATTGTGGATTCGGCCGTGATCCTGGTCGAGAATATCTTCCGGAATTTTCAGCGCGACCCGGAAGAAAGACGGAGTTTGCTCCAGCGTCTGGCGGGGGGTTCTTGGGGGTCCGACCCGACACGATCAGCCGTCGAAAGTGACGTCATTCCCGCGCAAGCGGGAATCCAGTCAGCCGATGTGGACCCCCGCTTACGCGGGGGTGACGAAGTTCCGGGCGGAGCGCAGACCCACGACCAGTCGGGACTGAACGCGGCAGCACACGGATGGACGGATCGCCTGCGGCTGATTCTGATCAGCGCCATGCAGGTGGACAAGGCGGTTCTCTTCTCGGGGCTCATCACCGTGGCCGGTTTCGTGCCCTTGTTCACCATGCAGGGAGTCGAGGGTCAGATCTTCGGCCCCATGGCGCGCACATACGGCTACGCCCTGGCCGGCGCCCTGCTGGCGACGTTTACCGTCACGCCCGTGATCGCTTCCATGCTGCTCCCCAAGCACGTGAAGGAAACCGAAACCATCATTGTCCGCCTATTGCACCGTCTCTACAATCCTGCCTTGCGTTTTTCACTGAATCACCGCTTTCTCGTGGTGGGAATGGAACTTGCCCTTTCTTTGGGAACCTTCTTCCTGATCGCACCGAAACTCGGCAGCGAATTCCTACCGCACCTGGAAGAAGGCAATTTCTGGATTCGTGCTTCTATGCCCATAACGCTCTCGCTAGAAGACGGTGAGGCAGCGACGAGAAAAATGCGCGAGATTCTCCTGCGACACCCCGAGGTCATAACGGTGCTTTCCCAGCATGGCCGGCCGGACGACGGCAGCGACGCATCGCCCTTCTCCAACGTCGAACTCTTCGCACCCCTCAAGCCTTTTGACGAATGGCCCAAAGGCTTGAACAAGGAGAAGTTGACCGACCAGATTCAAGCGGAGTTTAATAACGAGCTGCCGGGGGTCGTCTTCAATTTCTCTCAATACATTGAGGACAACATCGAGGAAGGGATCTCGGGCGTCAAAGGCGTCAATTCGGTCAAGATCGTCGGTCCCAATCTCAAAACCATCACAGAACTTGCCGAGCAGGTCCGGGACCAAATGAGCCAAGTGCGGGGCATTGAGGACCTCGGCATCTTCCCCGTCCTGGGACAGCCAAACTTGAACATCAAGGTGGACCGTGCCAAGGCGGCGCGCTATGGCCTCAATTCCGGTGATGTTAACTCGGTCGTGCAAGCGGCCATGGGTGGAGCCGTAGCGACTTCGGTCTTGGAAGGCGACCGGCAGTTCGATCTCGTCGTCCGTTATACGCCGGAATACCGCGACAGCATCGAAAAAATCCACAACATCAAAGTGGCCTATCAAACCAGCAGCGGCGCCAACGCCTATATACCCTTGAGCGAACTGGCGGCGATAACCCTGGATACGGGAGCAGCCTGGGTTTATCACGAGAGCGTGCAGCGCTTCATCCCGGTCAAGTTCAGCGTCCGTGGCCGCGACTTGGGCGGCACCGTCGAGGAGGCGCAGAAGCGGATCGCCGACAACGTGAAACTTCCGCCGGGATACCGGCTGATTTGGGCAGGCGAGTTCGGAGACCTCCAGGAAGCCAAGCAACGTCTGTATGTCATTGTACCGATCAGCTTCGTGCTGATTTTCGGGATGCTCTACGGCTTGTTCAATAACTTGCGCGACAGCCTTCTGGCGCTCGCCGGCATCCCTGACGCGGTGGTGGGGGGCATCCTTGCCCTCTATATCTCCGGTCTCCATTTCAGCATCTCCGCCGCCATCGGCTTCGTCTCGCTCTTCGGCGTGTCCGTCATGGACGGTATCCTGATGATTACTTTTTACGAACACGAAAGGGCTAAAGGCTTGGCGCCCGTGGACGCGATGTTCCGCGCTGCAACCACCCGCATGCGCCCACTGCTGATGACGGCGCTTTCGGCCTGCATTGGCCTCTTTCCCGCAGCCATTTCCACGGGTATCGGGAGCCAGGTGCAGCGTCCGCTCGCCACGGTGATCGTGGGCGGCATGCTGCTCGGCCCCGTCATGCTGCTTCTCGCTGTGCCCGCGCTGAGAATGATCTTTCTGGGCCGCGACAATCACGCAGCGTCGGAGGTTCAACCAGGATGAAGACCACGTGTCTCCTTTTCCTGGCGATGAGCTGGGCGACGTTGATGCCTGGGACAGGTTACGCAGTCCCGGAATTAGCTGCTTGCCCTCTCCTTTGGGGAGAGGGTGAAAATGTTGGTACCCCAGGCCCTCTCCCTGGGGGAGAGGGTGTCCCGCGTCCGGCGTTTTCACCAGCCGGCGCGGGACGGGTGAGGGGTCACGGGGGCCCAGCATCCCAAAAGGCAAATCGTCCTAAGCAGCTTCCGAATAGCCGGCGACATTCCATGCCTGGAAATGCTCTTCATCAGCCGGGTTCAAACAGATCCGGTGCTGCGTCAAAAAGTGGATTAGTCCAGAACGAAACAGTCAGCAACGCCTTAGCTGTTCGGACGCCAAGTGTTGTCCGGCCTACCGCACCATCGTTCAACAACGTGCGCCATCGCGGCCCAAACCCGGCGGTGGTTGGTGGATCGCCGCCCTCGCACAGCAGCAATACCGGGACGATTAACGGAGCCCGTATGAACCGCAAGCCTTGACAGCATGGAGCGCGGGCATCCTGCCCGCTGTGGCGGGAGCATCCCGCTTCCGCAAGAGGTAGCGGGCAGGATGCCCGCGCTCCGAGGAACTAAACCCATGTTTCGCACTCGCATATTACGCCTTGCCCGCTTCATCGCGATCTCGGCCTTACTGCTCACCGCAGGTTGCGTGGTTGGCCCTAATTTCAAGAAGCCCGCTCCTCCCGATGTCGGCGGCTATACCCCCACTCCGATTTCGACCACCAGCAGCACGGCCAACGTCACTGGGGGAGAGGCGCAACATCTGGTGGAAGGGCGGGACATTCCGGGAGAGTGGTGGGCATTGTTTCACTCGAAGCCACTCAACGATTTGATTGAGTGCTCGCTCAAAGCCAATCCCGACCTCAAGGCGGCGCAGGCGGCATTGCTAGTGGCAAGAGAGAATATGCTGGCCCAACGAGGTTTCTACTATCCCAGTGTCACCGGAAGTTTTGCGGTGACCCGGGCGAGGACGGCGGAGGACCTTTCACCCGCCCTCAACGCCAACATCCAGAATTACAGCCTCTATACGCCGCAGGTGAGCGTCTCGTTTGTGCCGGACGTTTTCGGTCTTAACCGGAGGACCGTGGAGTCGCTCGCAGCGCAGGAGCAGCAGGCGCGTTTTGCCCTGGCCGCGACGCATATCACGCTGAGCTCAAACGTCGCCGCCGGAGCTATCCAAGAAGCATCGTTGCGGGGGCAGATGAAAGCCACCGATGAGCTCATTACCATCAACACCGAAATGCTCAACATTATACGGGAACAGTATGCGAAGGGGTATGCGAGCGAGCTCGACGTGGCGGCGCAGGAATCGCAGCTCGCGCAAATCGTCGCCACCATGCCCCCCATGATGAAGCAGTTGGCGCAACAACGGGACGCGCTGGCGGTCCTGGCCGGCGGGTTCCCGCAAAAGGACTTCGCCGAGAAGTTTGAACTCTCCAGCCTGCAATTGCCGCAGGAACTGCCGCTGAGCCTTCCTTCGAAACTCGTCGAGCAGCGCCCGGACGTGCGTCAGGCTGAGGAGAACCTCCATGCTGCCAGCGCCCTGATCGGCGTAGCCATTGCGAACCGGATCCCGAGTATTAACCTGACCGCCGATGCCGGCAGCTCGCCGGATGCACTCAGCAGGATGTTCTCACAAGGCAATGGCTTTTGGGATTTGACCGCGGGAATCACCCAGCCCATCTTTGATGCCGGCACCCTGCGGCATCGCGAGCGCGCCGCGCAAGCCGCTTTTACTCAGGCCGCCGAACAATATCGCAGCACGGTCTTGACCGCCTTTCAGAATGTCGCGGACACACTGCATGCGCTCCAGCAAGACGCCGACGCCTTGAAGGCCGCGGCAGACGCAAAACATGCCGCCAACCGCACCCTCGACTTGGCCAGAAAACAGTATCAGTCCGGTTACGTCGGCTACCTGGCGCTTTTGAGCGCGGAGCTGGCGTATCAGCAAGCCGTGATTAACCTCGTGCAGGCGCAAGCCAATCGTTATGCCGACACGGCTGCCTTGTTTCAGGCTCTGGGCGGCGGATGGTGGAACCGCCCGGATGTGCCCAAGAGCTGACAAAAGCCGAAATTCGAAAATCGAAATTCGAAACTCGTAGGTGGCGTCGAATTTCGATGCCCAACTAATCAATCCATAAGAGCCTCACGTCTCGTTCGACCCGCTTAAACTCCCTGTCGCCCGTCACCAACTCGGCTTTGCGCAACTTTGCCAGGGCGGCGGCAAAGCAGTCGGCGTAAGACATTCTCCTGGTGGCCTTGAACTCAGCGGCCTGCCTGGTCAGGTCCAAGTCAGGTGAAATGATCTGGATCGGCAGACTTGAGATCAGGTGCGCTACCTGGTCCGCCCGTTCGCGTCCCGCTTCTCTCAAGGTGATATAAAAGACCTCTCCCCAGTTCACCACGGAGAGGAGAAGAAGGCGTCCGGAGTCTCTGGCTGCGCGAAAAACCTCGATCATCTTATCTGTGCCTGCCTCGCCTTCAAAGTAGGCTATGAGGCTGTATGAGTCCAAAACTCTGACGGCGGCTTTCACAGCTCTCGCTCCTTCTCCTTCTCGTCCATCAAAGCTTTAAGCAGCTTGCCCTTCGTCCCGGTTATCCCAGCCAGGCTGCGGAGATATTCGTCTGTAACCGGCCTGATCGCCATTTCGCCGTCCCGCTCGTAGAAGTAGACCTGCGTTCCTCTCTTAATGCCAAACTTGCGCCGCAGTTTGGAGGGGATGACGACCTGGCCTTTTACCGTAACCACCGATTTGTCCATACGACCTCCGCCGGGTGGATGTTCCCATTAACGGATAACATCAATAGAAAGGTAAGTCAAGACGCAAAACGTGTAAACAGTCTAGGAATTGCCACCTCAGGTTAACGAGTCGGTCGTACTCCGCGTAGGGCCCGCCCCAAACCACACGATTTCCGCTCCCCGGGTGGGGCAGCCTTTGGCTGAGCACGCAGTGGTGCGAGACACCAACCACCAATCACAAATCACCAATCGGCAATCATCAATCGGCAATCCACAATCGGCTACAAGGCGCCGGTTAATACTTCGCGGAGCTCATCCATGGTGAGGGTGATGGGATTGCCTTTGGTGCTGCTGGCATTGGAGGCCTTTTCGACGAGGGTGACCACGTCCCCTTCCTGAATTCCGTAGGAGCTTAGGGGTGGAATCTGCAATTCCCGGCACAGTTGGCGGACCCATTCGACTCCCTCCTCGGGGAGGGCATCCGGGTTGCCGGTGAGCAAGCGCGCCACGGTTTCATAACGGTGCAGCGTCTCATCTTCCGGGGCGCGAGCGCGGGCGGCGCGAATGTTGACCTCCATGCCGTGCGGCAGCAGCGCGGCGCAAACAGCTCCGTGCGGGGCATCGAACATGCCCCCCACCGGCGCGGCGAATCCGTGCACGACGCCCAAGCCGGCGTTAGCCAGCGCGAGTCCGCCCAACAGGCTCGCCAGCGACATGTTTTCACGAGCCGAGATGTCGCTCCCGTAATGATAAGCGCGCCGAAGCGAGCGGCTGACACGGCGCAACCCCTCGAGGCAGAAGGCATCGGTCAGCGGATTGGCCCGGCTCGAGACGCAGGGCTCAATCAACTGCGTGAGTGCGTCGAGCCCCGTACTGGCGGTGAGCCCCGGGGGCAAATCGAGGGTCAGCTCTGGATCCACCACTGCCAGCCGCGCCAGCATCAAGGGACTCCTCAAGCTGACCTTGGCCCGGTGTTCGGCGGAAGCCAGAACGGCGTTGCGTGTGACTTCAGACCCCGTGCCCGCCGTGGTGGGGACGGCGATGAAGGGGACGGAAAGATGACGGAGAGGCCTGCCCTTGCCAATCACTTCGAGGTAGTCGTCCAGCTCGCCGTCGTTGGTCAGCAGCGCCGCAATGGCTTTTGCTGCGTCGATGGCGCTGCCCCCGCCAAAAGCAATCACCAGGTCGCACTGTTCCCGGCGGGCGAGTTCCAGGCCCTGACGAACCAAGGAAACAGAGGGTTCTGCCCGGACGGCCCAGCTAATGCAGCCGATTCCCTCCATTTGCACCGCATCGCCCAGCAACGCCGCCTTTTCCTCCGAACCCCCTCGGACGAGTAGCGCTCGCTTCCCCATCTGTTTTGCCGCAGGAGCAACTTCGCGCGCCACCCCGGGTCCGAACAGAATGCGTGTGGCTGTGGCAAAATCGAAACGCATTGCCGCCTCACCAACCCTCGTCCGCGGGAAAAACATTGGAATACTTTATGCTCGTGCGCGGGTCCGCCATCATGGGGGCGACTGTGCCACGCCAGGTGGCGTAGTGCTCGGTCTCCTTGTGCCGGGCCGCAGCTTCGTCGCTGCGATAAACCTCGGCCAGCAAAAAGCGAGCAGGGTCATCGGCGTGCTGCAAGACGTCGAATCGGGCGATGCCCGGCTCCTGCACGCTTTGGCGCGCATTCTCGAGGCTGGCTTCCTTGAAGGCCTCGATGAATTCCTCTTTGACTACAACATGCACGTGAACGATGAGCATGGCTACTCCTTCGCAATCCGGAATGGGAAGCTCAGGTTACTGGGATTGTCGATTGCCGATTGCCGATGGCCGATATTCGAAACTCGAAATTCGAAACTCGCAGGACAGCGCTGCCGCCCAGTGCAGGCGATTTTCGATTTTCGAATTTCGATTTTCCACTCCCAAAATCGTCAATCGACAATCGGCAATCGGCAATGAAACGCCAGGCCCTCGCTTGCGCCCCAGGATCGGCCGTAGGGCCTAGCAGGCCAGGTCAGCGCGGGTGAACCTGAAGTCGTTGATGGGCCCGAGGAAAGTGACCGCCAGCCGCTCGGTCTGGAAGAACTCGCGAGCCACATCCAATACTTCAGGGGAAGTCACCGCGTCGACGCGCTGGGAGATCTCGTCGAGCGAGATGTAGCGCCCGAAATATATCTCCTGCCGAGCCACATTCGACATGCGGCTTCCCGTGGTCTCCAGGCTGAGCAGAAGGTTGCCCTTCAGATAGTCTTTGGCATGCTGGAGTTCCCCTTCGGTGATGGCCTGGGACTTCAACTGCCGGAACTCATCGAGGATAAGGCCCAGGACCTGGCGCGCATTCTGCATCGAGGTGCCCGCGTAGACGCTCAGGCAGCCGGCATCGTGAAAGCTGCTGAGGCCGGAGAAAACCGAGTAGGCGAGCCCGCGCTTCTCGCGAATGTTCTGAAAGAGCCGCGAGCTCATCCCGCCACCCAGCACGCCATTGAGGATGTAACAGGCAAAGCGCTTCTCGTGCGGCTGCGGGTAGGAAGGCGCCCCCACACAGAGGTGAACCTGTTCGAGTTCTTTCTTATGCCGATGGCGGATAGCGGGGTGGGGCGTGGGCGGGGGACCGTCGTCACCCGCAGGCCCGCAAGGCAGGCCGCCAAAATACCGGGTGACCAGCTCGACGAAGCGCGCGTGCTCGATGTTTCCCGCCGCGGCTATTAGCGTGCTGTTAGGGGAGTAATGGCGGTGGAAATAGTCCAACAGCCGTTCACGATTGAAGCTGCTCACCGTTTGGCGAGTGCCCAGAATGGGCCTGCCCAACGCGTGCCCGCGCCAGTAGCTCTGCGTGAACATCTCGTGCACCAGGTCGTCAGGCGTGTCCTCGACCATCTTGATCTCTTCCTGAATGACCTTCGATTCCTTGCTGATATCTTCAGCATGAAAGAGAGCATTGAGGAACAGGTCGGAAAGGATGTCGAAGGCCCGCGGCACGTGCTCGTCCAAGGCCTTGATCGAGAAACTCGTACACTCTTTGGCCGTAAAGGCGTCCAGATGGCCACCGATCGAGTCGGCCTCACGGGCAATCTGCTCCGCACTCCGGTTCTTGGTCCCTTTGAAGACCATGTGCTCGATGAAATGCGAGATGCCGTTCTCCTCCTCGCTTTCCTGGCGCGACCCGCTCCTTACCCAGATGCCTATGGAGACAGAGCGGACGGCGGGCATCGCCTCAGTGAGAATTGTGAGGCCATTGGGGAGAACGTCTTTGCGAACTTCCGTCATGCAGAATTCCTTCTCCATTTGAGAGATTCTGCCCCAGCATTGAGCAACGCACTAACGCCAATCCACCCTTGCCATTATTTCTACCACAGGACTGCCCAAAAAGGCTAGGAAAACGCAAAGCGGGTGGTGGTGCCATTTGGAACCGTATCCCCCACCCAACGCCGGTCATTCCCGCGAAAGCGGGAATCCAGTTCGCGGACCGCGCATCTCTGAGGGTTTGCGGAGTGGATTCCCGCTTTCGCGGGAATGACAGCGGCTTGGAGCGCCCATTTCTCGCAAATGACATCACTACCGCAGATCGAGGAATTCCGCTTGCGTGCAGCCGGTCCTCCGCCTATACTTATTAGGTTTTCCGCCGGCAGTCGCGGGTTGCTTCAACCACCGCGGCCGCCCAACGGGCCTGTAGCTCAGGTGGCTAGAGCGCACCCCTGATAAGGGTGAGGTCGGTAGTTCAACTCTACCCAGGCCCACCAAGGAATTCAGTAAGTTAGCGACTCCCCTAATTTCGCTTGAGCTGCGCCGGTAGTGGGTCAATCTGAGCCTGTAGCGGCGATCCCGCGTCTGCGAGATCGCCAATCGACGGCGTAGAGCCGCCTCCATGTCAAATTGACTCGTGGATTTGGAACCAGTCGGGGAAGGCCATCACGTCCTTGGGGTCGAACTGCGCGCCCCTTCGCCCAGACGGACGCTGAAGAATCAAAATCATCGCCGCCCAAAAACATCAATTATCAGCCGTAACCTCCTGATTCTGCAATGATCCGAGAAGCGGAATCCCTCGCCCCACAATCACCAGTTTCTGGTCAAATCCAAGCAACGGAATTTCATCATTACCGAGCGGGTCTGCCGACGGGAATATACCTCTGGGCTGGACAGTCGGCAACCAAGAAGCGAAGGCAGAGCGGAACGCCGCAGTAATCTGCGGTACTTCCGTACACTGTCTAGACAATGCCGAATAGGTGTAGGCTCGCCTCACCATGGACCGGGTGCGTTCATCAATACCGCCATGGCGGATTTCCTGAACGGGCCACGAACATGAAAATCATTCTTAGTCGCAAGGGCTTTGACAAGGAGAACGGCGGCGTTGCCAGCCCGATATTTCCCGACAACGGACTTTGTTCGCTGCCCATCCCTGCCCCATGGCTTCAAAGGCATCCGCCAGAGCCAAGGTACAGGGTCAGCTACCGAGACCTGAGCTATGACAGCCAGGACCTGGGATCAGTGGTGGAGGACTTGACTCTCAACCGGCGGACCGGGAAGCCTCGGGTGAGCGGAACCGATTTTTGCCATTTGGACCCTGACCTCATCCATGATGACCTTGTCCGAAAGCGGGGCTGGCTGCCCATCTTCGGTCAGGGGAACGCAGCAGCGGCGCACCTGTTGAACCAAGGGGTTCGGGAAGGCGACCTCTTCCTGTTTTTCGGCTGGTTTCACAAGCTGGGCGAGGACGAAGAGCGAAATAAGTTCGATCTCGCACAACAGGATGTCCACGTAATTTTCGGCTGGTTGCAGATAGGCGACATCTGGTGCGAGTTTAAGAAAGAATCAGTTCTTCCTAAATGGGCCAAGTACCACCCACATGTTCGGGGCGACGTAAAGAGGTTCTGCCACCTGAGCGAGCCAGTGGATGTGATCTTCATTGCGAAGCGGCGGCTCGACATTCCGGGGATCAGGTATCGGCTCCCAGGAGGAGGGGTGTTCAGCGAGTACCACCGAGACCTGCAACTCACCCGGCCAGGCAAGAGCAGGGGCCATTGGAAGCTGCCATTCTGGATGTATCCCACCCGTGCGAGAACACCGATGACCTATCACCCGGACAAGCGTAAATGGAGAAAGGGCGAAGCGTGCTGTTACCTTGAAGCGGCCGACATCGGGCAGGAGTTTGTCCTCGATTGTGACTGTGGGTATCCAGTGAACAGCACGCAACGCTGGCTTGCACGTCTATTCTCACATGCCGATTGAAAAAATCTCGATCACCCTAGTCAACAGTCCGAGGTTCACCCGGTTAATCTTCGCCGCTCATGAAAACGCTTCTCCGATTGGGCTTCCACCTGTTTAATGGATGCACCGAGCGGCTTCCGCTCACTGGACCATTGCCAGAGCGCACGGTCGAGGGTCCGTAGACTCACCTCATGCTGAGTTGCCAGCTCACGGCAATGCTTCAGATACGCAAGATAGAAACCAAGAGTAACAGTGGAACACTTCGTCCCGAGCGATTCCAGCGCACGAAAATCAATGACGGTGTAACGCTGCGGATCGATGGCCGTCAGAATAGCGGAGGCCACAGGCACGTCTACTCCGTCAAGTCCACACAGGACTGCCATCGCCGCTCGCTCCGTGGAGGCCCTGGCTGCCAATCGCAATGCCTCCTCGATCTCGGTATCTGTGTTGTGAAGCAGCCGGGATTTGCCTCGCCCTTTGGTCTTCCAATGGAAGATAATATCGAGGTTCGCCCGGCGGTAATCCCCGCCGGCAATGCGCCTCCCGGCGTTCAGCGCTGGGCTGTCGTCGTCTGGATACCGGTCCGCAAGTCCGTCGATTTCTACCGGTGAGAATTGAAGGTGGAAACAATCTTCGAAGGACTTCACATTCGTATCCTCATGCCCATGTGACTGGAACGGCTCTTGTACTGGCCCTTTCATGGACGAAGCACGTTACGAGGGAAGGGTTGAATTCGTTCCCTGCTAATCGGTGCAGGACTTGCTCCCGAAGCTTCTTCCACTCCCTGGCCTCCAGACCATAGACCCAGAAAAATGCTGCATAGTAATTGCTTCCCGGGCCATTCTGCGGGAGCAGATCACGTCGAAATCTGGTGAGCTTTTTCAGGTCGTCCACCATGCGTGTGACCTCAGCATTCGTGGGTTTTACCTCGACAACGAGAAGGTTGGACATTTGCCCAGGGACGTGGACCAAGAAGTCAGGCTTCTCCTCACCTCGAATCAGCGGGTGTCCCTGCTTATCGACTTCGCCGGACAACGAGAAAGGAAACCCTTCGGGCCAGTGGCAACGCCAAAGGTGATATAGCTCGTAACAATACACCCGTTCCCGGTACTCGGGGTCTTCTCGTCCTGCCACTGGAAGCTGGAAATACTCGGGGGCAACCTCCGATGAGGCACGCAAAAGCCACTCCGTGACCATTTTCAGGTCGTTTTGCATCGCTTCCACTCCTTCTCAGGACCCTCTAATCATGCGAGCATATCTTACCATGGCGGGGCAGATCGTTTTCCCGGACGGCACGAGAGTCCCTCGGCTAGTGCAGCGAACGGGGCAGACCATTGTCGGACTTTTTTTTTTGCGCCGAACCACGGGCGATGGACTATATTGATCTGTACGCGGCCGCTCGTGACCCACCCCAGGTTTCTGGAGATACGAACGGTGCGGTAGAGCTATGCCACCCAGAACAGAATCGGAGACCCAGCCCCGGTCCTCGGCTCCGTACTCGTCCAAAATCATCAAAGCGGGAGCCTTGGTCAGGGACACGAAGACGCTGCTTTCCCACTGGGATGTCCACGCTTCGGTAGACAAGAACATCAGCCGGGTGTGGCGGGACAACGTTTTTGGGAATGGACAACGGCGCACGCAGGGCACTGATCCCGCTGGAAAACAAACGAAACTTTCTCGAAGTCTCCGGCGACATCGTGGAGCGTGTTGACCCCGTGTTCTTCTCCGATCCGATGACGGCAGCGATGAAGGCATTGGGATGGCGTGACCCTCGTTGGTTGCATGACAAAAACAACATGGCAGGCGGGAGGTATGTATGAGCACTTCGGGAAACTCTGCCTTCTGTGGTAAGGCCGATTGGAGGCGTGTTAAACAGCTCTACCAGCAGTTTTCTGCCATCGCCAATGACCCTGAGCAGAAGAACCTGGTTCCCGACACCCTCATGAGCTCGTTGGCCGAGGCCCTCGGTCGTGTATTAGCGCACTACGATGGGTGCGAGGTGCCGTTCTTGGAAGAATTACTTCATATGTGGTCGGAGGCGGAGAACTTACTTGGCACACGCTCTGAGCGCTTCCGGGATCTTTATTATGACAAGCGCTTGGACCGTTTCACACCATATCATCCCCCCGGCACAGATAGGCGGCGACCGAAGCCCTTCGAAGCATCAGTTGAAACCGTGAGACGGTTGCGGGATCTGAATGGCGTGCGAGATGCCCTAGAATCAGCTCCCTCGTCGGCCATACTAGGAGGGTCACTCAGCTATGGGCGTTTCTATAATGTTTCAGGCGCATTTCCGGGACAATCATCCGATACTGACCTCCTTCTGGTTATTGCAGACTACGGCCAACTGAAAGAGCTTCCTCGCCGCCTCTCTGGGTGTGGTGGTCTGAATGGCGAAAGCCTGCGAGATTTCGAGCACCGAGTGGAGATTTTTGAGCGTGAGAAGGAGCATTGGCCGCGTTGTGTTTTCAGCCACAAACTGAAATTCTGGGACCCCGACACAGACCCGGTACTGTCAGAAACGCAGATTCCCGGTCGGTACGTGCTGAGTTTCCACGTGTTTTCATGGGATTTGTTCGAATACATAATTCTCCGAGACATTTCCATGTTTGAGCCGGAAGGAAACGGCCAATTTGTTCGACACATTCATGACTATCGGAACACCAAACCTAGGACTCACGACAATCAACGATCTTTCAGCGGAATCGACTCCAGTGTTTTGTTAAAGTACGATGAAGTAGACGGGGGTTACCTCGGTGAAATCAGAGTGTGCCACATCGAGGCCGACCGATTCTTTCCTGGGCTTCACCAGAATTTGATCCTGCCACAGTTCGAAATAAGATGGGAGGTACCATCACTTCGTCTTTATCTTCCGCTGTTGAGCTTCAGATGGAAATTACTGGAACGCCTTCACGAGGAAAGACGTCTTCGGCCATTCGAACTTCAGGAGCTCAGCCTGTCTCACACTCGCAAGTTTGTCTTTTCCCCGCACGTCGTCCGACGTGCCGACCGGGAGTGACCATGGCGATACCCGATTCGCTCTCTGCACAATACAGAAGAGGCGCATTCATTCACGTTGTGCAACCGGCCCCAGCTGAGTGGGAGAGGGATGTGCTCCGAGTCCGAGCGCTTCCGCTTTTGCAGCACTTGGAGATTTGGATCGAGCACATTCCGGGAGGCCGAAACCGATCAATCCTTCGGGACCTTACCAAGGGCGTCGAGTTAATTGTGCACGGGCCGTTCATCCACGGTTCTGTGGTCACACACGTGGACGCTATAGCTGACCTTACATTGCGCAGGTGGACACAGACCGTGGATCTCGCGGTGGAGTTCGGCGTTAAGGTTGTGACGTTCCACACTGGGACCTTTCCCGCTTTCGACTCCCGCCAAACCGCCTTTGAAAGGTTGATCAAGCGATTTGATGGCTTTGCAGGAATGGAGTCCCCAGTCGTAACCTTGGAGAACATGCCGATTAAACGAGGTGCTGAAATTGAATGTCTTGGCGCACTGAGTGATTTGGAAGCTCTTAAAGCTATGCTTCCCCATGTCCGGTTTACTCTCGATATAGGACATTGCCTCCAAAACGGGGACAGGTTTGAAGAGTTCATAACTAAACAGATTAGCTCGATAGAGAACATTCATCTTCACGACGGGGAGCCTGGCGGGAGAAGCCATCTTCGGCTCGGCACAGGCGTGCTTGATCTCTACGGTCTTCTCAGCCGTTTGAGACGGGTTGGTTATAGGAAATATGTCAGCCTTGAGACAATTTCTTTCGAAGATACCTACGCGTCCTGGCAGACTTGGCTCAACGCGGAAATGGCTAAATAGGGCTCGGCGGGTGCCGTCCGCTGCAACCCACATCCCCAGCCAGTTTTGTGCATACCGGCGAGCCGTTGTCCATTTTCTACCCTGACCATCTGAGTTATCATTCCGGCATGAGCCCAGAAAACAAAACCTTGAGCTTCGATATGCAGGATTGGATTGGGAGGTGCCGGGAGGCATTGGCCCATCTAAGCACCCCTCCCTACCTTGACGCGGAGATACCAGAGCTTGAACAGAACCTCCCATTCGACTATGAGACGGCGCGGGCAAAGCCTGAGCTAGTCCAACAATTTGCTCAGACCGCCGAGAAGAGCCTTGCCCTGTCACCGGGTGATTTGGGCCTTAGACTTGCTGCTTTGTACCCACTGCGGCGGGCCGCCGTCTCAATCGTCGGCGAGCTGAGGACATTCGGGTCGTATTGGGCGACGGATGAGGAGAGCCAAGTCTTCAAGCATCTTGTTGCCCTTTGCGTTCCAGAGAGGCTGACAGGTTTGGATGAGATTAAATTCGAACTTTACAACGCGTATCTGGCTGCGAACTGGGAAAAGGCCGAGGAGTTGTTCTTGCGCTTGGCAGTTCTCGGGTTCCTTCCGCCGAGCGAGATGTTTTTTCTGCGAGGTCAATTCTGGTTCCTATCAGTTTTCGGTCGGCAGATCGAGTTCGAGATGAGCGACCCCGATTCCGACCTCAATTGCGAGTGGACTTTTTCGCTGCCAAGTAATTGGCGTCGTATTGGATTCGACCAGTTCCCCAGACCAGAGTTGCTTAAAAAAGGCTCTCCGGCACATTGGGTTCTGATGGCTTGGTCCGCGAATCCAAAGATGGTAGAGCGGTACGCCAACGCAGCAAGCAGGCTCCCGCAAATCGGTGACGATGGTCTTCTGTTAGAGATGGGCGAGCAGCACCATCAAGCGACTCCTGAAGAACAGCGCCTGCTTGTTCATCAGATGTTCAGGGACTTTAAGCCCATCGAATTCCCAACTTTTTCTGACGGTTTGAAGGCACGACTTACGAAAGGAGTAGCAGACCTGTGTAAAGGTGGGGAGCACGACAGAAGTCTGGGCGTCAATTACCGCCCGCTTCTTGCGCGAGCCGAGTTTGCGCTAGGAAATTTCCCTGATGCGGCGAAGCTTTTCAAACGTGCGCTTGAGGACAAGGTCACTTTCGAAGAATCGGAAGACGGTACTACCGAATACCAGTGGCAACTTATGTTTTCAGCAGCGTGGTCGTTCCGTCAAGCTGGTGATTACCAGCAGGCTGTTGACACGCTGCTTAGCGCTTTACCATGGCCGGGGGCAGGGTGGTGGGTCGCGAAATTTTATTCGGAGTGCGGGAAGTATGAAGCTGCGGCTGAATTCCTGAAGCTCGAATCAGAGACGGCACTTCCTCCGCCGGAGTCATGGCTTCTAAGCTCGACACTGGCGTTGGGGGAAATAGCAAAGGAACAGGAGGGAGTCCGCGCAGAGAAGTTTGTCCGGGAACTCGAACGCAAAAGTCCTGAATTCCTGAGAGTGTTGCATGGCTTTACACAACAATATTGGCCTCAGTTTTGTAAACTTGAGCGCGAGTCTCAGCAGTGCTGGATATACGCCGAATGCTTGATACACAAGGAGCCGTTGACGCCGGAATTCCTGGTGCGTGACCTCCGGAGCGCCGTTAAGGAGTTCGGATGGGTACTAGAAAACGAACTGAGAACTAAGATATTCAAGCCATTTCGTGAGCAGCGCGTTCACAGCGACCGCCAACTTCTAGAGAAATCGCGGCAGCGGTACGATTGTGATCCCAATGATCCATTTCTGGCATTCATTGTTTCGGATAGGGATGTGGAGCGTGTCGGATTTACGCTGGGACAGATGATCAAGGTTCTGGAGGGGAGCGTGGACGCATCGAATGCGACGGAGGATGCATTACAGCGATGGCTCAAGAAGCGCTTTGAACGAATCCATCAATGCATTCCGCACATGTGGGAAGTAAACAGCAAGCGCAGGGAAGCTATCCACCACAACCCTGTGTATAAACAGCAGGATGTTTTGAGCATTGCGTCGCTTTGCCGGCAGGCTCTTAACTGGGTTTGATGTGCCAGCAATGCCTTACTTGAGTGGTCACCCCCGGTCTGCCCGCAAACATCTGATTCTGGGCTGGGCGTTCCGCTGCCAACCGGCATCACAGGATCAAGCACTTGCGGCGAGCCAAAGGGAAGGTTTTTTGGGCAGGGGCTCGCGACACGGACGAACATACGAAGTATTGCCCAGGTCGGAGCGGTCGGTCAGCGCTTCCAATCTTCATCGATAAGTACCGAGCGCCTTCGACAAAGAATCGAGGGCCATAGGGGCTTGCTTATTTGGTCCGAGGCTGCTTAAAGCGGCTGTCGGAAGCGAACACGTTCCGGCGCGGCTATCTGCCAAGCTTCTGGTTGAAGAACCTGGCCATGATATCCAGCGCTTCCTTGGTCTCCGGCAAGTGATAGTCATACCAGAAAGCGTGCGGCAGGGCTTCGAAGACTACGAGTTGCCCGTCCACGCCTGCGCGGAGGAAAGCACGGTGCAGGATCGTGGTCCCGCTCAGTAGCAGGTCGCGGGTGCTGGTGACGAAGAGCGTGGGCGGGAATCCCCGCAGATCCGCGTACACCGGGGAGAGCACTGGATCCCTGGGACTGGCGCTGCCCACGTAAGCACTCAGGTGAGAACCTTTCGACGGCGCCCTGAGCGGTCCGCAGAGTCCCGAGACCGCATAGAGCGCCTCGGAATCCCCCGCCTGGCTCATGTCCCCCGTCCCGGAGAAGACGCCCAAGGCGGCGGGAAGCGGCAGACCGTCATGCCGCAACCGGACGGCGACCTCGGCGGTAAGAATTGCGCCGGCGGAGGTCCCAAACAGTCCCATATTCTGTGCGGACAGGTCTTACAACTTCGCAGGCCTCGTGAGTCAGGCCCCCACATATCCTCCGTCCTACACCGTGCCCATGCGGGACGGTCACGATAGCGTCTAAGCTGGCCCTCTTGGCAGCCATCTGGATGTGGGAACTGGTCCTCAAGGCATCGCTTGTTCACAAGCAATAGTGCGTGGTAGTATGTAGGCAGTATGGTGTTTCACGTTACGCTCAGCGCCGCAGAGGATGGCTGGATCGTCGCTGAATGCCCGGCCTTGCCTGGATGTGTTTCTCAAGGCAAAGACGAGCAAGAGGCCCTTGCCAACATCAAAGAGGCCATTGCCGCGTGGCTGTGGGCTGAGGATCAGAAGGCCGCATCGCAGCTTCCGCCCATCAACCGGCCTGAGATCCTAGTGTCTGTCTAATCGTGTGGCACGCATTGCCAACGTTTCGGGCAAAGAAGCGGTGAAAGCCTTTGAAAAGGCCGGGTGGCGCGTCATCGGCCAAGTTGGAAGTCACGTGGTCATGACTAAGGGGGATGTGCGGGCGAACCTTTCTATTCCCCAGCACAAAGAGCTGTCGGTAGGGACGCTTCGCGCCCTCATACGGCATTCAGGAATGACGGTGGAGGGGTTCCTTGACCTACTTCGAGGGTATCTTTCGGTCTGTTCCCCGTGCCCGTTGCGGGACGTCGCTTACTCAAAGGTTTTGCCAAAAATTGCACAGCAACTCGCATACCGCATGGCAGTCGCCCACGCCTCCCGCCGCACCCAGAAACCATGAAACAGACTTGTCATTCCGAGCGAAGCAGGCAGTCTTGCTTTGATTCAGGCACATCGAAGGCGACAAGCAGAGCAAGATTCCTCGCTCGGAACCACAAAGCATTCTCAAAGCAGGGCAGAAGGGGAGTCACATCTGCTGCTATCTGCCAAGCTTTTGATCGAAGAATCTGGCCATGATATCCAGCGCTTCCTTCGTCTCCGGCAAGTGATAGTCATACCAGAAAGCGTGCGGCAGGGCTTCGAAGACTACGAGTTGCCCGTCCACGCCGGCACGGAGGAAAGCACGGTGCAGGATCGTCGTCCCGCTCAGCAGCAGGTCGCGGGTGCTGGTGACGAAGAGGGTGGGCGGGAATCCCCGGAGGTCCGCGTAGAGCGGGGAGAGCACTGGATCCGTGGGACTGGCGCTGCCCACGTAAGCACTCAGGTGGGAACCTTTCGACGGCGGCTTGAGCGGTCCGCAGAGTCCCGAGACCGTATAGAGCGCCTCGGAATCCCCCGCTTGGCTCAGGTCTCCCGTCCCGGAGAAGACGCCCAAGGCGGCGGGAAGCGGCAGACCGTCATGTTGCAACCGAACGGCGGCCTCGGCGGTGAGAATTGCGCCGGCGGAGGTCCCAAACAGTCCCATATTTTGTGCGGAGTGGGTCTTCAGGAGATCCTTGTACACTGCCTCCGTGTCGTCAACCGCAGCGGGAAAGGGGTGCTCCGGCGCGAGACGGTAGTAGACTGAAACCACCGTAGTCTCGGTGAGATTGGCAATGGGGATGCCTTCGACGAGTGAACCCGAGTCCGAGTTGAACCCTCCACCGTGGACGTTGATCAGCACGCGGTTTCGCTTTTCCGATGGTAGGGCGAGCGGCGCGATCACGTCACAGCGCACACCGGCGATCATCTTCTCCTCGACGCTCACCGGATAAAGCTTGCGCGCCTCTTCCGCCCGGCCCTTGCGGAAGGCGTCGGTCCTGGCACGCCGCTCGGCCAGGGATGGCTCCGGGCCCGAGGGGCCCGGCCGTGAGATGAACTTCTGCGCGTCGGAGCTGATCGTCCCCGGCACAGGAATCACGCGCGTGATGTGCGCCGTGCCATCCGCATCAACCGTGCAAGTGTCGGACTGCGGAACTGGCCCGAGCTGGTTCTGTTGTGCCCGCGCCGCCGACAGCAAAATCCAAAGTGTTCCGACGATCAGTGCCATCATCATCGTGGTGCGTTGCGCTCTCGCAAATCGCATGGTGATCCTCCGCGCCAGGTATAGACTGTCAATTGAGGAAGCCTCTCAGCAGGCAGGTTAGCACAGAACTACCGAAACGGACAGAAAATGCCAAAAGGACGTTATTTAGAGTTATAGTTGATAGCCAGGACACGGAAGAGCGTAGCCATGAAAAAGAAGATCCTCTTGATCGAAGACGAGCCGGGGCTGGCGGCGACTCTCCAAGACCGCTTGCAGGGTGAAGGTTACAGCGTAGAAGTCGCTGCGGATGGGGAAGTGGGTCTGGAGCACGCAACGCGTGATTACTTCGACTTGATCATCTTGGACATCATGCTTCCGGGGAGGAGCGCCCTCGAGGTTTGCCGGGAGTTGCGCCAGCAAATGATTACCGCACCTGTCTTGATGCTCAGCGCTCGCAGCCAGACGATCGATAAAGTTCTGGGTCTGAAGATCGGCGCGGACGATTACGTTACGAAACCCTTCGACATACTGGAACTTCTGGCCCGAATCGAGGCCCATTTGCGCCGCGCTCCGAGTGGGAGCGGGAAGCCGGGCGCCCTCTACCAATCCGGTCCTATCCGAGTGGATTTCCGCCGCGCCGAGGTTTTTCGGCACGAATCCCCGGTGGCTCTCTCGGCGCGGGAGTTTCAATTGCTCAAATACTTCATCGAGCACCGGGGAGCGACGTTGTCTCGAAAGGAGTTGCTGAAGGAAGTGTGGGGGTACGGTGGAGTGCCCTCGACGCGAACCGTGGATGTCCACGTCTTCACTCTACGACGCAAGCTGGAAACTGACCCTAGGCATCCGCAGCTTATTCAGACTATAATGGGGCTTGGCTACAAGTTTCTCGGATGACCCCCGTAGGCGCGCGGGGCTTGCAAAGCGTTGCCGCGTCATGCTGTCGCCTGAAACAAGGTGAGCGCGCTGCCGCCAGAAAGCCTACCCTGTTTGTTTGGGTGAGAGCCTCGCCGGCTCAGTAATCCGGCGCAAGGGAGTGCAGTCCTTAATCATGTCTGGGAAGCGAGGCGAAGAGTTTGGGTCGTAAGCTAGGGAAGCGGCCGGCATCAAACCAATGTAAGTAAACATTTACGTCCAATTAATATGAGCGGGAAAACCACTGCTGCCTTATAGCCTTCCAACAGGTTTACACTGCTCTTGAAACTGGCTTATCCTAGCCCCTAAGTGCCCTGTTTCATGGGGCATGCCGTACCGCAAGAGGATACTGGAGGAATCATTGACACGAGCGATCTCAGGGTTCATCAAGTTGATGCAAACGAGTGCCCTCCTGCTTTGTATTGTTCTCGGGTGCGAAGGCGCGTCCGCGCAAGTTGATTCGGGAACCGTTGGTGGGACAGTTAAAAATCCAGCCGGTGAAGGAGCGGCCGGCGCCAAGGTCTTTCTCAAGAATGAAGCAACTGCCATTGCGAAATCCACGTACACACGGGGAGACGGCACCTACATTTTTGCGCCCGTCAAGATCGGCATTTATTCCGTATCCGTCGAGCTGCAAGGATTTGTTCCCGCCTTTCAGACGGGTGTGGCGGTGGAAATTCAACAGCGCGTAGTAGTTGACTTCCATTTAGTTGCTTCCCAAGCCGCTTCCGGAGCCAGCGTTTCCTCGGGCTCGACTTCGTCTTATAGCTACGAGCCAGCGGACAAAATATTGACTGCCGACGCCCTCCAATCTCTCCCCGTCTACAGCCGCAACTTCACCTTTTTGGCGCAAGTGCTTGCCGGCACGGGCCCCCTAGCGCCAACGTACACCGGCTTGTCGACGACCGGGAGTTTCACCGCCGCCGGCGTCCAATCTTACCAAAACAACTATCTCCTCGATGGAGCCGATAACAACTCCCGTTTTCCGGACTTCACCCCAGGCACCGCCTACACGGTTCTTCCTCCCATGGACGCGATTGAAGAATTCAGGGTTCAAACCCCTCTCGCCAGCGCCGACATTGGAGGAGCGGCCGGGGCGGTTGTAAACGCGTCCACAAAATCAGGCAGCAACGACTTTCATGGAAGCGCCTGGGGCTACTTCAGTAATGATGCCACGAATGCAGCGGATTTCTTTGATGACGCCGTGGCTCTCAAGCGGGCGGAATTGCACAGGACCCAGTTCGGCGCGATTCTGGCTGGGCCCCTCGACCTCGGGAGTTTCTATAATGGCAAGAACAAGACATTCTTCTTTGCGGATTACCAGGGCATGAAGGTTCGCCAGGGGGTTCCGACCGTCGAGACCGTTCCCACCACCGCTGAGCTACAGAGCGGCTTTACGAATTTCTCAGACTTGATCACGGGGCAGCCCAACTGCACCTCCGGGCCGGATGTGCTGGGGCGCACCGTACCCTGTGGAACGATTTTCGATCCTGCCACAACACGCTTGTTAGCCTACGGCCAAGTCGATCCGGTTACACATTTGAGCGCCAATGCCACGGGCTACGCCCGCGACCCATTTCCGGGCAACCTGATCCCTATCAAACGAGTAGACCCGGTGGGGGCGGCGCTCCTGGATTTGTTCCCCTCACCCACCACTACCAGTATCTTCAACAATTACACGACGAACGATTACAGCCGAGGCGACGCCAACCAGTTGGATATTCGCATCGATCACCACATGAGCGATCGCAACCAGGTGTTCGGCCGTATCAGCTACTTCGACAACCCCCAGTTGCAAGTGGGTCCTTTGCCGACACAGGTGAATGGTGCGGTGGACTACGCGGATGGGGGAGGGTATACGCAGACCGAAACGGCGCTGAATGGCGTCTTGAGCATCAACCACGTCTCATCCTCGACGCTGGTCGAGGATCTCCGTTTGGCGGCCAACAGGATGGCGGTGCAGAGGCTGCAAGCCTACGGCAATAACCTGACCGATATCCCCGCGCAATACGGGATTGAAGGAGTTCCACAATTCACAGGCAACGGCGGCTTGCCCACCTTCAATGTGGGGATTTACTCTCAGCTTGGAAGCAATCCGTACATGCCTGCGATTGATTACAGTACGACCTACCAGCTTAGCGAAAGCATTACCAAGATCAGGGGGATCCACACCATAAGGGGTGGGGGTGAGGTCATGCAGATTAAGGCCGCGACCGATCAACCTCCTTATTCCCGCGGAGAGTTCGGTTTCTCGGGCAACTACACCTCCATTCCCAACGTCCTCGACCCCAGCACGGGGGCCGCTCAGTTTGTTTTGACCCCTGAGAAGTCGTCGATTTCCTTCGGACGGGATAACGTGGGCGGGCCGAGCCAGGTTTTGGCCTCCAACATAACCAATACTTTTGCTGACAACCGGCGGCTTTATTATGCCGCCTACTTGCAAGACGACTGGAAGTATCGCCCCAATCTGACCATCAGCCTGGGCGCTAGGTGGGAATACTTCCAGCCTTGGAAGGAAGAATTCAGCGCGGAGTCGAACTTTATTCCGGGCACCTCGGGTTCTGCTCAATACGTGATTCCAGCCGGTCGGGGGTTCGATACCCTCCCTTGCGGCCCTTTGTACCCAACAACTTGCACGACAACCTATATCAATACGCTCTCTACCAACGTTCAGGATACGTTCATTAACGATGGCGTTACTCTCACCTATGCCCGCCGAGGAAGCTTGGTGGACACCCAAAGGCTCAATATTGCTCCCCGCTTCGGGTTTGCTTATCAGTACTCGCCCCAGATCGTGGTTCGGGGGGGAGGTGCGATGTTCTATGGCGGACTCGAGAACCAGGGAATCCAGGCAAACCTCGGCGGCAACTATCCCTTTCAAATCAATTACAATTACACAAGTCCCGATGATGGTTCGCCGATCGTCTACCCTTCCACGGCGCAGACCGCGACTTTGGACGAGGGCCTTGCGCCTGTCCCACTCACGCCTATTGCCGCGACCGCCCTCGACCTGGCGTTGCGAGGTATCCAACACAGTTTCAAGAATCCCTACACGGTTAATCTGAATCTCACGGTGCAATACCATCGGACGAATAATGATGTCGTTGAGTTCTCCTGGGTCACGACGGCGGGCCACCATCTCCTGATCAATCCGGGAGTGAATGAGGTCGGCGTGATGCTCCCCGTCTTCGAACAACGCCAACAATATCAACCTTACCTCAACTTTGCTTATGGCTCGAGTTTCCTTGACACCTCGGGGACCAGCAAATTCAATTCCGGTCAAGTGCAATATGCGCGAAATTTCGGGCACGGGCTCAATTTTCTTGCCAATGTAACCTATGCAACGACCCGGACGGATGCTCTGGACTTTTTCAACCCCCAGAACACGCAAACTTACCGCGCCCCTAACATCGAGACTTTCGGGGTCAAGGGTGATTATGAACAGGCGGATTTCAACGTTCGGGAGGCGGCCCACTTCAGCGGCGGGTATGTCCTGCCTTTTGGGCCGGGAAAACAATACCTCGCGCAGAAAGGCGACCCCCTGGGGAAAGCCCTCGGCGGCTGGACTCTCAACTGGATCTTCACATGGGAGACCGGCCAGCCGGTGACAATTCCTTGTACTATTACAACTGCTTCGGGGGCCGGCTGCGATGCTCTGTTCGTATCGGGGGCAAATCCCAACGCGGGACCACACAATGTCACCCAGTTTTGGAATCCTGAGGCTTTCTATAATCCCGCTCCGACCGCCACGGTAGGGCAGAGCAATCTTGCCCCTCTGGGAGGCGCTCCCTCACAGGTTTACGGTCCGAGGCTTACCAGGCTCGACGCGGCCCTGCGACGGAGCTTCCAGCTTACTGAGAGCGTCCGGCTCGAGTTTCGCGCTGAGGTCTACAACGCATTGAATCACCCGTTCTTTGCGCTGCCGTCAAACCTGAATTTTTTGAACGCTACGAACTTCGGCCAGATCAGTTCTACACGAGACAACCCGAATGACGCGCGTGAACTCCAATTTGCTGTAAAATTCTACTTTTGAATTCGAAGGTGGATATGCTGAGTATCTTATTCTCCCTGCTTTCCATTCTCTTCACGGTTTTGAATCCAGTAGGCCACAAGCCCGTCAGGATGCCTTCCCCTACGCAGGACCTCCCTGCCTCGAAAGCCCGCGTTTGGAAATCCTACGACGCCTTGCCCATGAGTTTTGAGGTGAATCAAGGGCAGGCGGAGCGCACCATCCGGTTTCTGGCGCGAGGCCGGGGGTACGCCGTCTTGCTGAAGCCGAACGAAGCGGCGCTGGCGCTTGTATCGCCGGGGCGGAGCGCTCGGTCCCCGGAACGGGCGCAGGACCAGCTAAGGCCGTCCACTCGCGCGCTCCGCATGAGAATTGAGGGCGCGAATCTCGCCGCGCGCGCCACGGGTCTCCACCGGCTCCCTGGGATCAGTAACTATTTCATCGGCAATGACCCCCGCCGCTGGCACACCCATATTCCGACTTTCGAGAAGGTACAGTTTGAGAATGTTCGCCCGGGCGTCAATCTTGTTTACTACGGGAATCAAGGTCAACTGGAATACGATTTCGTACTCTCGCCGGGGGTCAAGCCGGAGTCCCTGAGGCTGAGTTTCAAGGGCAGCGACGCGGCAGTTGATGAGCAGGGTGATTTGGTCTTCACCTCGACACAGGGCAAGGTAACTTTCCGCCGGCCGGTCGCCTACCAGAGTCACTCATCGGACCCGGCAAAAAAGCATTTCGTCGCCGCATCCTATGTTCTTAAAGGGCGCAACAGGATTGCATTTTCGGTGCCCCATTATGACCCGCATGAGCCGTTGGTAATTGATCCGGTCCTGAGTTACTCGACTTACCTGGGTGGCAATGCCGGTGACGCCGGAAATGCGATTGCCTTGGATACCCTCAATGACGCCTATGTTACCGGCAGCACCGCTTCCACCAACTTCCCGTTCGTCAGTGGCTACCAAAGGAATTACGCGGGCGACACGGACGCATTTGTGACCATGCTGAGATATGACGGCGAGGCACTGATCTACTCCACGTATTTGGGCGGGAATAATTACGATGTGGGCAACGGAATTGCCGTGGACTCTTCCGGGGACGCTTACATCGTAGGGAGTACCTCCTCCTCAAATTTCCCCGCCACGCCCGCCAACGTCTTTCAACCCACTTTTGGCGGCAACACGGACGCCTTTGTGGCCAAATTGGATCCCAGCGGTTCCCACCTGCTCTTTTCGTCGTTCCTCGGCGGTAGCGATGTTGATTACGGGAATGCCGCGGCCCTGGATCAGTACGGGAATATGTATGTGACAGGCTACACGGAATCCACTGATTTTCCCACGGCCAATCCGATTCAGTCCGGTAACGATGGCAATGGTGATGCCTTTGTGGCCGAAGTCAACAAGCTCGGGACGGAGTTGGTCTATTCCACTTATCTGGGTGGAAGCAGCGCGGACTCGGGACAGGGAATCGCAGCGGATCCGGGCGGCAATGCCTATGTGGTCGGCTACACCTTTTCCTCCAACTTTCCAACCTACAATGCTTATCAGAGCGCCAATGGCGGGAGCGTGGATGCGTTCCTCACCAAAATAAGTACCAATGGCGCCGGCTTTGTGTTTTCGACCTACCTGGGTGGAAAGGGTGATGACAGAGCCTGGGCGGTCGCGTTAGACCCCCAACTCAATATTTACGTCGCCGGGACCAGCCTCACACCTTGTACTCCCCAAAACACGACGACAACCCTGTGTAATCCCATCACAACCTTCCCCACGACTGCCGGGGCGTTTCAGACTTATACCACCAAGCAATCGCCGGGCTATTCCGTCGGGTTCATCACCAAGTTCAACTTCCTCGGATCCGGCCTGATCTATTCCACCCTCTTGGGCGGAAGCTTGACCGACTCCCCCGCCGCCATCGCCGTCGACCCTTCAGGAAACGCCTACGTTACCGGATACACTCAGTCGAGTGATTTTCCCACCGCCAACGCCGTGCAGGCGGGCATCGCAGGAGGCACTTGCGGGTCGAGCCCCTGCCCGGACGCCTTCGTTACCGAAGTGAATACGCTCGGATCGTCTTTGGTGTACTCCACCTACCTCGGGGGGACCGCCGCAGACTTCGGAAATGGCATTGCTTTGGACATCAACACCAACGCTTACGTCGTGGGGACAACGGACTCTGCCAATTTCCCTGCCATTGCCCTTGCTTATCAAGGCCAGTCGGGGAATACCAATGGACTTGGGAACGCCTTCATCTCCATGGTTTCTCACAGCAATCTTGCGGGTGTGGGCTTGACCCCGCAGAGACTGGACTTCGGAAATGTCCAGGAATACACGACCGAAAATGTAACCGCCCTGGATGTCCCTGCCACGGTGACTCTTACGAACGCCGGCACCGTCCCGCTACAGGTCTCCAGCGTTACCACGACCGGGGATTTTGCCGAAACTGACGATTGTGTGGGAACCATCCCGGCGGGCAGTGGACGTTGCACTATCAACGTCACCTTTACTCCCTCGGGGTTGGGGGCCGAAACCTATCAGCTAGCGGTCAACGACAATGCCGCGGGAAGCCCGCATCTGGTCACGCTCACCGGCACTGGCACCACGGGCGCCACGACGGTACAGTTTACGCCCACCAGTCTGGTGTTTGCCCCTCAGACTATGAACACTCTCAGTCCAGCCCAGACCGTATACATGACCAACAACGGCGAGACCCCTTTGACCGTTACCAACATTGCGACGACTGGCCCCTTCGCGGAAACCAACAATTGCCCCTCTACCCCCTTTACGCTTGCCCAGAACGCCACTTGCACTTTCCGGATCACTTTCACCCCTACCAACACGGGCGTCCTAACTGGAACTCTCACGGTAACTGACAACGTGGCAAGCGGGGCCTCGAGCATTACTTTAACGGGGACTGGAAACCCTATCTTTAACCTCACTTCTCCAACCCTCACGCAATCTCTGCCCATTGGCACAGACGCGACCACCTTTACTGTAACCTTCGCCCCCTCCACGCCCAGCACCTTCACGGACACCGTCGCCCTGTCGTGCACCTCCGGGGCCACCTGCTCTTTCAACCCATCGAGTATCGCTTTGAATTCAACCATCATACCCCCGGCCAGCACATTGACGGTTTCAGGACTCTCGAAGTCAAACGCGAACCCTTTCATTCTCACCATTAGTGGACTTGACACCACCGCCACCATCGGCACGGCCACGCTGCCTTTGAACATATACTTTGGGGACTTCTCGCTCACTGCCGCTCCCCCTATTCAATCGCTGGTCTCCGGGGCATCGACCATTTATACGGTCACCGTTTCCCCCCTCAACAGCTTTAACCAACCCGTGGTTCTAAGTTGTCCTGCCACCACCTTGCTGCCGCAGGGAGTGCGGTGTATTTTCTCGCCCGCCGCACTGACGCCCAGTGGTGGAGCTGTCAGCTCCGCACTAACCGTGAGCACCACGGCGCAATCCACTTCAACTACTACAGGGTTAGTCCCGCCGCGCCTCCGCCCGCGGATTCCGCCCGGACCAATGTTTATGCTGGTCTTGTGGGGATTATCCAGCCTGACTATCTTTATGGCCCTGCTGGCCCGTCGCAGGGTGGGCTACCGTGGGATGGGGAAGCGCAGGAGACTCATTTACGTACAGGTGGCCTTAGCCGCGCTTGCCCTTGCCACGGCGTTTTGGGTGAGTTGTGACACCAACATCTACACCAATGTCATCCAGCCCCAATCGGTCAATGGGACTCCAACGGGTAATTACAAGATAAATATCTACGGCACCTTTACCGGCACAACTGCGGGAATCGGAGTTGTCAGCGGAACCCCCACGACGGTCGTGCGTCAAACTGTGGTCAACCTCACCGTGGAATGACGACTGAAGAAGGTAATCGGGACCTGCTGGTGTGCTGTCACACTTAACTTCCTACAATCCTACGACCCCCTCTCCCCCAAGGGGGAGAGGGGCCGGGGGTGAAGGGGTCCGGCAAGGTCAGGGTGTCAACAATTAAGCGGGACGGGACACTAGAAGTTGAACGCCGCTTGAAGGTCAATACGGCGGTTCGCTGCGGCCGAAGAGAAGAACCCGCCGATGAGCGAATTCGAGCGGCCGAAGAAGGTCGTATTGAGAGCCCCATAAGGCGGCGACAGGTTCACGTTGTTGAAGACATTGCGGGCGTTGACGCTGAAGGTGAGGCTGTAGCGCGCGTTGGTGACGCTTCCCCCCGGGCCGAAGAAACCGCCGCCACCACCGCCGCTAAGCCCGCGGCCTCCCAGCCCGCCACCGTAGCCGCCTCGACCGCCGCCACCACCCGGTCCCCCTGGCCCGCCGGCGAACCCCCCGCGAGAACTTTCAGGCTTTTTCCCGAATCCGAATGTTTTGCTAATGCGCAGGTTGGCTGAGAATTGGCCCGGACCAATACCGTAGTTGGGCGGAATGACGGCCTGGCCGGGACCGGGTGTGGTATTGAAGGTGCCCCATCGAGTCGCTACGATATTGCTTCCTGAGGCGCCCGGACTGGCGAGAGCAGGCCGATCATTGAAATTGGCAGTCCCATAAAGATCCTGGTTGTCTACGAAGATGTTGAAGGGCGCGCCGGAATTCGCGACGATGAAGGGGCTGACGGCGAACCCGTGCGGCAGGTTCCAGTTGCCGCCCATGAATGCGCGATGCCGGACGTCGAACCCCGCCCGCCCGTAGTCTTCCGCGACATCGTACGGGTTCATGGGTGAGCTGGTATTGCCGCTAGCGTAGCCGAGTGTGTAAAAGCCAAACAACATCAGCTTCGATCCCATGCGCAGGTTGAAATTCGTGATCACCTGATTCTGGTTGAATATACCGGCGGACTCGAGCTCGTAGATCTGTCCAACATTAGTCACGTTGCCGTAATTTTGGTACGGGCGCACGCCCGCCGAGGGATCTCCGAACGGATATGTTCCAGGCAGGGGTGCATTGATGTCGCGGCTCATAATCTGATGAACGCCGTGCGAGTTGAGATAAGTGACGGAGAGGGTGGCGTTCTTTGATAGTTGCCGCTCCAAACCCGCGCCCGCCTGAATCGTATAAGGCGTTCGCAGGTTCGGATCAAGCGGGTCAACGTTCGAACCAGGTTGACAACCGGGCGCCGCGCCCACGGCCGGAATATCGCTCGAAAGATCAGGGAAAAAGGCGGGGTTGATGACTGTAAAGCTCTGCTGGACGCAGCCATTCAAGCGCTCGGCCATAAGCAGAGAACCCTGCGGAATGCGGTCATAGAAAATGCCAGAGCCGGCGCGTAAAACGGTCTTGGGCGATTTTCCCCGGCCCAGGCCCCAAGCCAAACCCACGCGCGGGGCGAGGTCGGCGTGGTCATTTATCCCGGTCTGTGTCTCGAAGCGCAAGCCCAGGCTGAGCGTCATATTGGGTCGAACCCGCCAATCGTCTTCACCGTAAAGTCCCAGGTCAAAGTAATTGATGCTGGCTGTGGGAATGCCGCGGTTGATCGAAAACAAAGTCGCTCCGCCGCCCGCCGCCCGAATCTGGGCGTCCGTCCACCCGGCCTGCACACCTTGCCGCGTAATTTGATAAGCGGTTAGCGAAGGAAAGGCAAAGAAGCCGTTAAAGCTGCTAGTCGAGCTGGTGGACTCCTCGTTGTCCCGCAGGCGCCCGCCGAACCTCACAAAATGCTTGCCCAGGGTGATCGACGTGTAGTTCTGGAACTCGTAGTGATCTTCGCTGTCGGTTTGAACTCCCGTGGTATTGCCGCCTCCTGTAAACGCCCCCGCCGCCGAAATTTGGCAGGGTTGCGCCAGCAACATGCAGCCGATAGGACTCCCAATAAGGTTACTCGAGCCGCTGAGCGACAGATTCACGGGGGCCGAGTAGCTGCTGTCGTGCAGGTATTGGAAGCGGGCTTGGTTCACCGTCCTGTCGCTGATCACTTGCGTGTCGCCCACCTGAATTGTGTGTTCGGAGCCGTTGGCGTTGTAGGCCTGCGAAGGGAGTGAAAACTGCCCAACTCCATTGTCGGTGTCGGTGTTCTCCCAATACTGGTAGCGCACCGTCAAGACATTCTTCGAGCTGAGCTGGTAATCCACACGCGGACCGAGGTTCATGCGCATATGAGGGTTGAGCACGGCCTGGCTGTAAGGGACCTGCTGGGTCAAATCCGGGCTGAGAACGTAGGCGCTCACCACGCTCGCGTCGTCAAGATCCCGGCGAAAGATGCTGAAGAAGAAAGATGCCTTCTTGTTGATGGGACCGCCAACGTTCCCGTTGTAAAATTGCGAATGATAGCCCGGCTCTTCCAGCGCGAAAGGGTTCCGTGTATTGAAAGAAACGGTATTCCCGTTCACGAAACCTTGTCCGTGATATTTATCCTGCCCCGGTTTGGTGGTAATCTCGATGCGGCCGTAGCCAAGCTTGTCGTATTCCGCCGAGAAGGGATTCTGGTTGACCCGGATCTCCAGAATCGAGGACTTGGGGGGAAGCTGGCCGCCGGTGAAGCCGTCAATATAGATCTGGCCTCCGTTTGGCCCCGCCGAGGGCCCCGCCAGCGCCTCCAGCTCGGACTGCAATTCATCGGGGTCGTCGGAGAGTGAGTCGAGCTCTTTGCCTGACATAACGAGTGAAGTGGCATTGTTCTCGGGATTGACGCTCACGTTGGGCGCCTCACCTGAGACGGTGATCTTTTGCACTTCTTCCTCGATCTGAAGTGAGATGACGAGCTTTTGGACTTGGCCCGCGCTGATTTCAACTCCCTGCTGCTCAAACAACGCGAAACCTTTTGCGATGGCCTTCACCGTGTACTTCCCGGGAGCCAGTTCTTTAAACTCGTAAATGCCGTCTTTGTTCCCTTCGACAGCTTGGGTTTGTCCGCTGGCTGAGGTCACCAGTACGGTCGCTTGCGTCATCGCGCCGCCTGAAGGGTCGTTCACTTGGCAGCGCAGTGTGCCGGATGGGGCTTGCGCGAACAAAGGGCTTGCGAGTAATGCCGCCAAGAAAAGTGCCGCAAAGATAGAAGCTGGCTTCCCAAACAACCGAAATTTCATCATGTCTCCTGCCAATACGCCCGCGCTTAACAACCGGGCGCTGAATTATTGTGTTCCCTCTTCGCCGGTTGGGGCGCCTCCGCCGAGGTTCCAGCCTGCCATGAACATCGCCTGGCTGGCGCTCGGGGAAGCCGTCAGAATCGGTTCCACACCGCTCAGCAGCGTGATTGCCGTGACTCCACCGGAATCCGTGCCCTGTGTCGCCACAATCATCACGGCATCACCCTTCTTCAAATCGGCAAGTGTCGCCTGGGGCATCCGGTTGAGGAGTCGCTGGAAATCAGGCGCTCCGCCTCCGCCGGGTCGCGCACCTCCTGGACCTCCTGGCGACCCTCCCGGCCCTCCCCCTGGGGGAGGGCCTGCCGGACGTTGGGCTCCGTAAGCACCGGCGCCTGTGCCGCCGCCGCTCGATAGCGCGCCGGGCGCGCCGGCCCCGCCCCCCTTCAACCGCATGGCGATCCCTTGGGCCATCATGGGATCCAGCTTGCGCATTTGAGAGTCAGCCGTAAACTTCACCAGCACGGGCTTCTTCGTTTTCAAATCCATAACGCTGAGGGTGTTCTGGCTGGCGTCAATCGACGCGACCGTGCCGGCTATATTTCGAAACAATCCCGAAACGATTTCCTCCGCGGCAAAATCATTCCCGTCCTCGCTGCGCGTGCCTCGGGCACGGAGCTGATCCCCGGGTTGGATCTGGTCAAACGTCCCGGGTTTTGCATCGTCGAACTTCACCGAGTCGGGTGCGTATCGGCGCAGAATCGTGTCCTTGGAAACGTGGATCACAGTCTTTTTCGTCCCACCGAAGCCCGCCGTTGAAATCGTAATTGTGCTGGTGGCGGGATCGACGGAACTCACCAGTCCCCCCACCCCGCGCTGCCATTCAGCGCGTTCGGCCGCCTGCTTCTGCGCAATGTCCGCCTTGCTCATGTCGATCGCAGCGGTGGCCAGCAGGGTTTTCTGGTCATCCGAAATATGCCCCCGCACCTGAATGCGGTCGCCTACGGCAATGTCACTGGTAGTGATCTTCGTGGCATTCTTCAGGGTTTTCTCATTGGGTGGGACACGGATCAGGATGGCCTGATTGGAGAGTAACACCGTGAGGCGCGCTCCCGAATCGGTCTGGATGGTGAAGCCGGTCGGGTCGATACTCACCACCGCTCCCATGGCCTTGTAAGCGGGACTCGGCGTCTGTCCATATCCTGTCGCAACAAGACTCAATAGCAGAACGCCTTTACAAACGGAGGCAAGGACACGCCTTGCACCTACGTCCATAAGTCTCCGACAAATTCCCTTCCTCATCGTCAACCTCCACTGATACAGGGGGACGGGCGAGGCTGAGCCCTACCTCTCCTGTCGGAATTACGAGTCGGTAAAATCACGCGGCGGCAACTTCCAGCCTTGTGTGAATACCACCATGACAGTCGCACCGCAACGATCGGAAGCAGGCTGTCTTCCGTCTGAAAATGCGTGCTAATAGCTAATACGTTTGGGAGGGATGGAGGGTTGCGCTTGCCCCGTTAAATTCGCGTTAAGGGTGTAGGCCGGGTTTTTTGTCACTTTTCAGCCCTCATTGTCCAGTTGTGAGATTTGGATTGCACGGGTTGTAGGGGCGGCCCTTGTGGCCGCCCTGGGGGCGACCATCCCGCGCCCGCGGGATCCCTACGACGTGCCGCCACGACCCGATTCTTTCACACCTTTTCGGGGCAAGGGTATCCCTGTTGGGTGAGCCCGCCCGCGCAACAGGGATGGAGCAGGCCTGGCTCGTTACCCGCGAGCACCCGGCCCCCCAGGCGTTTCCTCCGGGGGAGTGGGCGCAACGGGCTCAACTCTCTGGATTTTGTCCTTCACCTCAGTGTTGAAGAGTTTGAAGCGCGAATAGGTGTGCGAGTTACGGAAGGTTCTCCCCTTCCACTGGACGGTCACATCCACCGCGGAAGGCAACCACATGGCCTCCGCAAGCTGCTTGAACTGTACGGGCTCGTAAGTAATTTCGGTGGTTTGCCGTTCCAGGCGGATTTTGGGCTGCGGCGCCAGCAAATCACTCCGCAGGCGAACCAACTTATACGTATCCGTGTCAATCCAGGCCACTCCCTGGAAGAGCACCAAGACAGAATCTCGATCGGTGTTGAACCGTTCGACCATCCGAGCCTTCTCGGGCGTCTGGGCAAAGGCTACCACGTAGCAATGATGCCCTGGCAGATCCTGCTGACCCAGCAGACGGAAGCTCGCGCCCGACTGGTAGGAGGGATGAAACATAAGGGAAGCGGAAGCAAAACCGGAAGTCACCATGAAACCGGCACTAAGGCTCTTCGACCCCGTCCGGTCGCCGTGCTTATCGGCACGATATTCCTCGAGCCCTACGCCCCATTTCTCCGGCTTCGCGAGTAGCAGGTACTGGAACTTTTCATCCAGAGAATCCTTGGTCTCACCTTTCTTTCCCAGCCGCGCCTCGCGAATCTGCTCCTCCGACACCGTGTTAGAGAAGTTCTGGAAGAAGGCCTGAACGTCCTCACCCGTCCTGGTCAGAATCACGGGCAGCTTATCCTGGTTCGCCGCGGCTTGCATGCCCTGAAGCTCGGGGATGGCGATGGCCAAGGCGTTGGGCGATTGGTTCAGCACGGACGCCATCTTCGAGGAGGACTCCAACTTGAGCCGCGCCAGAATCTGGTTGTTGAGGCTGTGAACCGGCAACGGGAAATCCTGGACCGGGCGGCCGCCCATGTAATCTTTGAGCTGCGCCGCAGCCGCTCGCGTGTCACCATCTTCCAGCAACGCCTGGGCGCGAAGAAACATCGCCTCTTTGGAAGCTCCGGCGCGGATCGCCTTGCCCAAGTATTCGTCGGCCGCCTCATAGTTCTTCTGGAAAATGAGTGTGCGGCCGAGCTCCCGCAGAATAAAGGGATCATCAGGTGCCTGAGCGTTGGCCTGCACCAGAAACCCGGCGGCCTTGTCGTATTCCCCCTTCCAGTCTTCCAGCACACCGAAGATCAGGTTCAACCGGGCGCGTTGAACGTTGCTGCCCTTCGCCTCCGCAGCCTTCACGGCTTCCGCAAATTCGCGCGCGGCGCCCGTCAAGCCTCCCGCGTCGAGTCTGGCAAGTCCAAGAAGCGTCTGACAATCAACACACTCCGGGTACTTCTTCACCACATGGTCCAGATCTTCCACGGCCTCGACGGGGCGTTGGCGGTCGAGAAGCTCTTCGATCCCCCGCGTCAGGTTCTTGCGTTCGGACCCCAATGTAGTATCGCCCTGCAAGCTGGCTCGTATCTTTTGCCCCAGCCCCTTGACCAGGGATCCTTCCTCCAGATCCTCGGGGCCACCCGTGTCTTCTCGCATCGTGATATTGATCGCCCAAGTCTTATCCCCGTTCCCAAAATCAACAATCTCGCGCGCCGGGTGATAACCCTCCCTTTCGACCGATAGTTTCGCGATGATGGTATTAAACGTGGTGAATTCCAACTCGTACAGAGTCGTGAATCGTCCCTGCATGTCTGTTGGGAGATCACGGAAGTAGCTCATGCCGTGACCCAGATCGACGTGCACGGTCGCACCTCGAATGGGTTCACCTCTGAAATCGGTGACCTGCCCGAAAACGTGCCAGCGGTGCTTCTCAATGTTGCGAATTGCAGGCATCGCAGGGTTGAGAGGCATTGCTCCCTGTGGCCACAAGAAAACGGGAAAGAGTAATGACAACGCGGCGGAAAAAATGGCGGTTCGAATCCCTCGTGCTCGTATGTTAGTCGGCATTTCCTTACCTCCCGAGGCCTGAGACCATACCCGTACGACCTCGCGACCGACTTGTAATATATGCCTAACGCCGCCTCGATGCAATGGCCAAATGACATGGCCAAATGACATCGTGGCCAATTGACATCGGCAATCGAGCACTACAAGTCGCAGTCATTCCCGCGAAGCTTGTCCTCCGCGAAGGCGGGGGAGCGGGAATCCATTGGACTGATGCCATCGCAAATGGCACCACCAACGGCTCACGGCGGCTCACAGAGGAGGTTTCAAAACCAAGCGGCATGGTATACACTCACACCTTACCGGGGTCCTAGGCCGGGAATGCCGGCTGAGGGCACGCCCAACCGACTCCCATAAGGTGGTTCACTGTGAATAAACAAATTGCTAGCCTATTGTTTGCTCTGGCACTTTTTAGCTCGGCGCTCTTCTCATCCAGTCTCCCGCTCGTCCCGTACCCGAACCAGCTTGAAGTGGTTCAAGGAGCATTCCGGGTGGGGGGGCGCGTCAGCATCGAGGTTGCCGGCAACGAGGAGGAAGACCGCTTTGCCGCTTCGCTTCTTGCCCAGGAACTGAACTCACTGGGTGGTGTCGCGGCAAGCGTTGGCGCGAAGGGCGCCGGCTGGCCGCGTATCGTGCTGGCGCGCAGCGAAAGCCAGGCCGGCAGGCGCATTCTGGACCAGTCGGGGTTGAGTCTGCCGCCCCAAGCCGAAGAAGAAGGCTACGTCCTGGTGGTGACTCCGCGCGAAGCCTCCGTGGTGAGTAAGACCGCCGCAGGGGTCTTTTACGGCGTCCAGACGCTCCGCCAGTTGCTTCAGCGCACGCCGGGAGGCGGCGCAGAGGCCCCGGCCGTGCGCGTGGTGGATTGGCCTGCCCTGCGCTGGCGTGGGGTGAGCATCGACATCAGCCGCGGCCCCATCCCCACGCTGGCTTCTTTCGAGCGGGAAATCGCCTTGCTGGCCGAATACAAAGTCAACCTATTCTCCCTTTACATGGAGAACACCTTTGCCTACCCCAGTCTGCCCTTGGTGGCCGCTCCCGGCGGCGCGCTTACTCCGCAGGAAGCCACGGAACTGGTCAATTTCGCCAGACAATATCACGTGGTGATTCTCCCTGAGCAGGAGTCCTTCGGGCACCTGCACCTGGCGCTTCAGAATGAGCAGTTCCAGGACATGGTCGAAGTCCCTTACGGCCACGTGCTCTCGCCCACCGTCCCGGCCTCCTTCACTTTCATTGGAAAGATGTTTGCGGACCTCGCTTCCGTCTTTCCGGGACCGTTCTTCCATATTGGGGCCGATGAGACCTACGAGTTGGGCCAGGGCCGGACCAAGGCGGAGGTCGAGAAACGGGACTACGGCGCCGTCTACATCGATTACCTTCGAAAGATCGACGAGAACTTGAGCTCCTATCATCGCAAGGTCCTCTTCTGGGGCGATATGGGCGTCCAGCACCCTGAGCATCTCAAGGACTTGCCGCACGACATGATTGCGGTTCCTTGGGACTATTCGGCGCGAACATCCTTCGTAAACGAGATCAAGCCTTTCCGCGACGTGGGGCTTGAAACCTGGGTGGCCCCGGGGGTGAGCAACTGGAGCCGCATTTTCCCGAACTACGCCGTGGCGCTCGCCAACATCCGGCAATTCGTGACCGACGGGAAAGAACTAGGCGCCACCGGGGTCTTCAACACCACCTGGATGGACGACGGCGAAGGCATGGTCAACTTCACTTGGTACGGGCTGGTCTACGGCGCCGCTCAGTCCTGGCAGAAAACGGTGGATGAGCAGCAGTTCTCCGAGGGGTGGGATTGGGCGTTTTATCGCGCTCCCGATCATCACTTCGCCACCGAGATCAAAAACCTTACAGAGATCCATCGACTCCTCCGGGCCGCCGTTCATTCGGACGGAGAGGACTGGCTGACCTGGGTTGACGCCATGAGCCCGGACGGGCAGACACTCTATAGCCAAATGGAGCCGGCCGCCCATCAGATTCGGCTTCTGGCCGAAGACGTAATTGCCGATCTCATCACCAACTCCCACCTCGCACGCCGTAACCAGGATCTGCTGGACTACGTGGACTTTGCCGCCCGGCGCTTCGATTTCCTCGGCCAAAAGGCCATCTACGCTAAATACATCATGGACCTCTACTCCCAGGCGCAAGCCAACGCTTCGCAGCCTGAGAAGGTCTACGGTATCCTGGAACGAATTAACGGGACCAATGGCTTGCTCCAGGACATGCGCGACCAGACCACCTTGCTGCGCGCCCACTACCGGAAACTCTGGCTGGGGGAAAACAGGGCGTATTTCCTCGACAATATTTCGGCCCGGTACGATGAGGAATTGGAACGCTGGGAGCGGGTGGACAGTCACGTGAATAATCTCCGACAGGTCTATCGCCACCCTCGCCGGCTGCCGCCTCTGGTCGAGCCCTAGGGCTTTCGGTGAGAAACTCGGGGTGAATGCACATGGCACGCAACCGTAGGCACAGAAAATCCGGCCTGGTTCCCAAAACGGCTGGCCCGCCTGGCGAAACACCGGCCTTGCCCGCGCAAGGCGCTTTCGCCATAGCCGATGTGCTGGTGTGGGTTACCTTGGCAATTCTTTTTGCTTTCTCGCTTGCCACACTCTACTATCCGCTGGTCCGGGCTTTCTACCGTTTTGAGTTCAACTACAACGAAGGGTGGAACGTTTACAATACGCAGACCGCGATGCAGCATCTGCCCTTGTACTATCCGAAGTATGGCTGGACCACGGTCAATTATCCATTTCTTTCCTTTTACTTGGTTGGATACCTTTCGCATTTTATCGGCGATTACTTATTGACCGGCCGTTTGCTTTCCATCCTCGCGCTTCTCGTCTCGTGCGTTCTGGTAGGGCTCATTGTCAACAAGCTCACCGGCGCTTGGGGGCCTGCGGTTTTTGCGGGGGTGTTTTGTCTCGGCCTCTTTTGCTCGGGCGCCCAGTCCTCCGTGGGAGCGGACGATCCGCAAATACTCCCCCACCCGTTTTTCCTTTTGGGCTTGTGGCTCTATTTGGGGACTCCTCCCAGCACGCTGCGGATTGCCGGAATCACGTCGCTTTTTGCTCTGGGTGGCAACATTAAGCAGAATCTCCTTCCCGTTCCCCTTTCGGTGCTCGCCGACCTTTTTACAGTTTCCACGAGCAAAGCCGTGCGATTCATGCTCTTTGGAGCTGTATTCTTGGCCGTGTCAATCGGAGTCAATATGCTGGTCGGCGGTCCATTCTTCCTTTCTCACCTGCTGACTTCGCGAGCTTATTCATTTGAGCAACTTCGTAGCCTCTTCTTTTCGTTCTATTCTCCCCTGGGTCTGCCGCTTGCCCTTTCTGCCTTTTGGTCAATGTTGCAGCTTCAAAACCGGCAGACGCGGGTGATTGCCCTCTACTTTTTCTCCTCGCTACTGATCGGCGTGGCCTTTGGAGGAGGCTCGGGGGTGGCCCAGAATACGTATTTCGACAACCTCTTTGCGATGTCGATCATTATGGGTGTGTGCCTGGATTTATTGTGGAAAGCTCCAATCCACGGTTTAGGAAAAGGTGGCCGGTGGAGATTCCTGGTGCCTGCCTTGCTCTATTCGAGTGTGGTGTTCACGTTTTTCCCCTGGGGCCTCAATGTCCGGAAGTCCCTTGCCGACTTGCCGGAGTTACAGAAGGAATTCGAAGCTGAGGTATCATTCCTGGTTGCGCAACCAGGGCCGGCTATATGTGAGAGTTTAATTCTCTGCTACGACGCGGGTAAGCCTTACGCCCTCGATCCGTTCAACAGCGCCAGACTCGTGCGACTGGGGAAACTGAACAGCGGCGAGCTGGTGAAACAGATTGCGGAGAGAAAATACGGTGCTATTCAGACTCAAGTTCCAGTGACTCAGAAGCGAAGCGTGCGGTTCCCGGACGAAGTGTTTGAAGCTATAGGTCGATATTACGTCGCGGCACTCCAGGCTCCCAATTGTGTCATCTACGTCCCCCGCGCCGAAGCCGAGGGCCCCTCACCACCCCCTTAACACTCGGATACTCGAATCTCAGGCTACCTTGCAGCGGCTAGTGGCGTCATTTGGAATCGTTCTCCCCCACCCAACGCCGGTCATTCCCGCGAAAGCGGGAATCCAGTGCGTGGACCACGCATTTCTGAGGGTTTGCGGAGTGGATTCCCGCTTTCGCGGGAATGACTCCGGCTTGGAGCGCCCATTTCTCGCAAATGACACCACTGCCTTGCAGCATGCCATGTTGCAGTTTTCTCCCGCTGGGGCTAAAGTGAGGATAGACAAGGGCGAGCGAGGCACGCTGCCGACACAGGCAACGAAAGATGATGCTGCAAGAAAAAATACTGAACCCTTCTGTTCCAGTGACTCTTTTTGAAGTGGTCCCGCCGGCGGCGGATCAGCCCGAGGCCATCAACCAATCCCTCGCTGAACTCGGAAGGGTCATGCCATTCGTGGATGGGGTCAACCTTCCGGAGATTCACGACGAAGATCGTGGGGCGGAGAGGACCAGCAAGTTCGTGCCGCGCCTCGAGCCGCGGGTGTTTGGCTCACGCATTCAGCGCGAACTGGGAGCGGAGGTGGTTCTTAACCGCGTGGTCGTCCATGACCCCCAGCCGGAAATCTGGTTCCGCGAGACGTCCCTGGAACGGGGCCTGCGGCACATCGTGCTGGTGGGCGGCGAAACCACCGCGCTCCGCTATCCCGGCCCGAGCGTCATGGAAGCCGCCGCCTTGGTGCGGAGGGAGAAACTGCCGATCGTGCTGGGGGGAATTACCATTCCCAGCCGAAAGAACGAATCCGAGCGGATTCGGGTCAAGACAAGGGCGGGCATCGACTTTTTCACCTCGCAGATTCTGTTCGACTCCAATGACGTGGTGTGGCTCGTGCAGAGGCTCAACGGTTTGCAGGCGCGCCTTTTCCTCAGCTTCGCTCCCGTCAGCCACCGCCGCGATTTGCAGTTCCTGCGCTGGCTGGGGGCTGACATCCCACAGGACCTCGATCGTTTCCTGCTGGGCTCGGAGGACGGCGCCACGGCCCCCGCCGAGACGTGCCTGGAGAGGTCGCTCGACCTGGCACAGCGCATCCTGATGGATGTTTTCGACAACCTGCCGCCTGACCCGCCGCCTCTCGGGCTCAACATCGAGCACATCAACCGCAGGAATTTCTCACCGGCCATCAAGATGCTCGATCGCCTTGGTAACCTCTACACCAACCTCATGGCGGCGCGCGCCCGCAGCTTGACGTCGTAGGGGTAGGGCTTGCCCTACCCTCGTCGATGCGTTGCTTAGGGAAAGGGGGCGGCAAGCCGTCCCCCTCCGCTCTCGACTCCTCGACTCGTAGGGCTTAGAATGCGAACGTGGATCGAGGACGAAAAAAACCGCACGGCTCTCTGTTTGATGTCGCGGTGATGGCGGCCATCCGCTATCCGCTTACTTACCGTTTCCCGCCTTCTCTTTGGGTTTCTCCGGGCCAGCGGGTGCTGGTGCCCTTGGCGGCCCGCACCGCGACGGGCATCGTGCTTCGTCCTACAGGCAGGCTGGCGCCCGGAATCGAGGTGCGCGAGGCGTTGCGCGCACTCGATCCTGAACCTGTCCTCTCTCCGCAACTCGTAAGGCTCGGGCTCTGGATTTCGGATTACTACCTTGCCCCACCCGGGGAAGTCTTCCGCGCCATGTTGCCTCTGAGGCAGGAGACTCGGCGTGCACGGCGCGTCCATCTGACGGAGGAGGGAAGCCGGAAGATGCAGGAACTCGCGGCCAGCCTGCTGGAGGAGAGCAGGGGAAGCCAGGAAGCCGCTCTGCTGGCCTACCTCGACACGCATCCCGGTGCTTCCTTTGAGATTCTCCACAAGAAATTTCCCGAGTTGCTTCCGCAGGCGCTGGCGCAGAAATGGGTGACGGTCGAGGAGGTGGAAAGGGAACGTATTCGTCGGAAGGCCTTTGCCGTCCGGTTGGCAGGACCTTTGCCGGAACGCCCACCCCGGCTTTCTCCCGTGGCGCGAAGGATTATCGAGACGCTCGAGCGGCAGGGGCCAGCCGAAGATCACCGCCGGCTTCTGGAAGCCGCCCGCGCCAAGCTGGGCAACTTGCGCACGCTCAGCCGGGCGGGATTGATCGAAATTGGGGAAGCGGGCCCGCGCGAGTTGTGGCCCGGAAAGCGCGGGGAGAACCGAGAGGGCCGATTTCCGAATGGCGATGCGGATGCCCCGCCGCAACTGACTCCCGCTCAATCGAGCGTCCTCGAGGATCTTTTCCCCCGGCTTGATTCCGGAGGATTCAGCGTCGTCCTGCTGTACGGCGTGACAGCAAGCGGGAAAACAGAAATCTACCTTCACCTGATTGCCCGCTGCCTGGAGCGAGGCCGGTCCGCCCTGATGCTGGTGCCGGAGATTGCGCTTACTCCAGCGATGCAGTCCTTGTTTTTTTCGAGATTTGGAGAGCAGGTCGCTCTGCTGCACAGCGGGCTGACCGAAAGGGAACGGGACGATGCCTGGTGGCGCGTGCGCCGCGGCGAAGCAAGAGTGGTGCTGGGAACGCGCTCTGCCGTCTTCGCTCCCCTCGCCAATCTGGGCGCGGTGATCGTGGACGAGGAGCACGACTCGAGCTACAAGCAGGATGAAACGCCAAGATACCACGGCAGGGACGTGGCGGTGGTGCGAGCCCAGCTCGCCGGCGCCGTGGCCCTTCTGGGCTCCGCCACGCCCTCCCTGGAATCTTACCGGAATGCGCGGGAGGGCAAATACCATCTGGTGAAACTGGAAGAGCGCATAGGGGGCAGGAAACTGGCGGCGGTCGAGGTCGTGGACATGCGGCAGGAGTTCCGCGAGACGCACACGCAAGTGCCCATCTCACGCCGGCTGAAGGAGGAAATCGACGCCCAGGTTCGAGCCTCCGCACAAACCATGCTCCTGCTCAATCGGCGAGGTTACTCGTGGTTCCTGCTGTGCCGGAGTTGCGGCCAGACGCAGCGCTGTGTGAATTGTTCCGTCTCGCTCACCTATCATCGCCGCGAACACCGCTTGATCTGTCACTACTGCGGTTACTCGAGTGCCGTGCCCTCCGTCTGTCCGGCTTGCGGAAGTGAATACCTCCACTATGCCGGCGAGGGAACGGAGAAGATCGAGCAGAAATTCGCCGAGCTTTTTCCCGGCGCGCGGGTGGCCCGCCTGGACCGCGACGTAGCCCGGCGCCGCAGCGAGTTCCTGCGTGTGCTTTCGGATTTCCGGGAGGGGAAGATCGACATCCTCGTGGGTACGCAATTGATCGCGAAAGGGCATGATTTCCCCGGCGTTACCTTGGTCGGCGTGGTGTCTGCGGACATCGGCCTGGGCCTGCCGGACTTCCGCGCCGCCGAGCGCACTTTCCAACTTGTAACCCAGGTGGCCGGCCGCGCCGGTCGAGGTGACGCCCCGGGGCGTGTTCTGGTGCAGACCTTCTTTCCCGATCACTACGCCATTCGCCTTGCCGCCGACCAAAACTACGACGGTTTTTTTAGCAAGGAGATGGGTTTCCGCCGCATGATGCATTACCCGCCCATCACCGCTCTCGCCAACATCGTGGCCCAGCACGAGAAGCTGGAGCGGGCTGCGCGGGTGGCTGAAGAGATGGGAGAATTCTTTACCAAGGTCGAAGCACAATTCCCAGGCATCAGGATTCTCGGTCCCGGCCCTGCTCCCCTGGCCAAAGTGGAGCGGCGTTATCGTATCCAGTTCCTGCTGAAATCGGCGTCACGCGCCGCTCTTCATGCGCTGCTGAAACAACTGGCCGGCCACTGCGACCGCGCGGGGATCCAGCCCCGCGAGGTGATGATCGATGTGGACCCCGTCAACATCATGTAAGTGCCGAAAATCGAAAAGCGAAAAGCGAAAATCGAAACTCGAAATTCGAAAATCGAAACTCGAAACTCGAAATTCGACCAACGGAATTCGATGGTCGAGATCGTAAGTCCGGCTCTGCTGAATCCGCGGCCTCTCGCCGCGAAAAGATGCGCAGCGACTCGTCGTGTAGCAAGCGTATGGTCGGTAGTCTCCTGAAACGCCCTCCACCCCCTTGTTATTCGGAACAATCCGGCCCTTCGAGGGCCGATTTTCGATTTTCGATTTTCGGTTTTCGATTTTCGGTTTTCGGTTTTCGATTTTCGGTTTTCGATTTTCGTCAGCGTACTGCGAACGGCGTGGGGACGAAGGTGAGAATGAAGATCAATGCCGCTACCAGGGCCAGGGCCTTTCTCACTTTGCCGAGCGGTACTGAAGGAAACATCACCACCGGGTGACGCAGGCCGAGAAAAAGCAGCACGACCGCCCAGACCATCCAGCCCGCCCAACAGAAAACTCCAAGTGGGACCAGTGCCAGGAAGAATCCCCGAGAAACAATCCGGTGCCTTTCGCCCAAAACCGCAAAGAGGATGTGGCCACCGTCGAGTTGCCCCATGGGAAGTAAATTGAGAGCGGTAGCAAACAACCCCACCCAGGCTGCGCAGCCTATGGGTTGCAAAGAGATGCTGGCGGGGCTTAAGCCGGGGCGTAAGATTTTGCCCAGAAGTATGATGGCCAGCGGGTTGCCCAGCGTGATGGTGTCCGGAAGATTTGCCGGCGCCACCGCTTGGGAGTTCAAGGTGGCCACGATCAGGGTGGGAACGGCGACGATGAACCCCGCCAGCGGGCCGGAGATCCCGACATCGAAAAGCGCGCGCCGGGTGGTGATGGGAGTCTTGATTCGAATGAATGCGCCCATGGTTCCGATCAAGGTCGGAGCGGGGATAAAGTAAGGATAAGTTGCCTCGATCCCATAATACCGGCAGGCAAAATAGTGTCCCATTTCGTGCGCCAGCAGGATGCCGAGCAGGGTGAGCGAGAAGGGTATCCCCAGCTCTAGCGTGGCGGGGTTATGCAGGATGCCCGTGAAGAAGGCCCACGAGATGTCCCAGTCGAAGGCGGGAGAATTATGCTCGTAATTCAGGGCGATGTGGACGCCCACGATGAGAGTGGTCAGAAGGGTGAGGAGAAACAGGAGGCAATGAAAGACAGGCGAGCTGAACCATCGCCGCCGAGGTGGCCCGAAACTCCAAAGCAGCGGCGGTTCGACCCGTGGCCCACTGAGCCCCCCAAACGGGCCCCCGGGGCCAGGCCGGACATAGAATTCATCGCCCATAGCACAGGATGCGAAAAATCTATTTTCGCCTGCTCGTCTGAGTCTGTAAATACTCTAGGGGAGCGTTTGCAGTTCCTTGCCGGGTTTGAAGCGCACGGCCTTCCCTGGCGGAATGCTTACTGTGGCGCCCGTCCTGGGGTTACGGCCGATTCCAGTCTTGCGGGGTTTTACGTTAAACACACCAAAGCCGCGAAGTTCAATGCGGTCGTTTCCGGCGAGGGCCTTCTTCATGGATTCGAAGACAGTCTCAACAGCCATCTCCGCTTTTGTCTTGGTGATGCCTGTGCGATTGACGACGTCGTTAATAATATCCAGCTTGATCAATCGAACCTCCTCAAAAGACAGACTTTAATCCTAGAGAGTGGCTTGGGCATTGTCAAGAATTTTCTCCGGCATTTTGCAGAGTGGCTCTGCCCTCTCCGCGTGAGCTGGCTCTTCCCTCTCCCAAGGGGAGAGGGTGGACCGCGACGGCGCTTTCACCAGCCGTCGCGGGCCGGGTGAGGGGTCAGTTGCACGGCGAGGACAGACCAGACAGGCTCGGCTCAAGCTGCTCATTGAAACCAATAATGCGTCGGGTTTCTGGAGAGCCCTGAATCCTGACTCCTGAATCCTGCATTCTTGCGCTTTGTCGAGGATAAACTCTCCAGCAACATGCCGCTCTACAAGCCGACTGGAATGAGGCATGAACTCCCACAAGTCCCTTCGGGAGATCGCAGACCCCAAAGAGCAGGGGTCTGCGCCAGCCGGCCATTGACTATGCATATCATTCATCTGGCGCTTGACAATCGTATAAATGGCTTGGTAACCTCCCGGCTGAAGTTCCGCGACTGGTAGTTCGACCCTTCGAGAAATCTCACGCTTGGAGTCTCTCCTATGTTCAGAGGATTCCACTCCACACCCGATGCGGCGCATGCCTTCAGAATGAAACCTGTAGATTGCTGGAAGTTTCTTTCACGTCGAGGTCGTCTCGAAGATAGTCGGCTCCATATTCTCGCGCTTCCCTAGTACATGCGAACGGAGGCGATGTAATGAGCGCTGATACCCCATCCGCAAGAAGGTCCGTACTCTGGTTGGTTCTGGTCTTATCTTGGTTTCTGGTCTTCGTGGCTCAAGCTCAAGCCCAATCACAGAAGGCATTCTCTCCTGAAGACTTCAAACTCGCGCGACCGCGTATCACTCAGCCCATTGACGACACCGTGGTTGTCACCGTCCCGGGCTCGAGACCAGTCGTGCTCGACCGCTCAACAGACCTGGGCCGCATGGACGGCAGCACAAAGATGCCCGCGATGTTTTTGGTGCTCAAGTCCAGCCCGGAGCAAGAACACGCGATACAGACCCTGCTCGACCAGCAACAGGACAAGAGCACGCCCGACCATCACCGGTGGCTAAGGCCGGACGAGTTCGGCGCGGCTTTTGGCGTGGAACAGTCTGACCTCCAGCAGATCACGGACTGGCTGACCAACCACGGCTTTGCGATTCGAGATGTGGCGCGCGGTCGGCGCAGCATTATGTTCAGCGGGACGGCCTCGCAGGTGGAGGAGGCATTTCACACCGAAATGCACAACTACCTGGTGGACGGCGAGCGGCACTTTTCAAACAGTACGGACTTCTCTATCCCCGAGGCGCTCAGCCCCGTAGTTGCAGGTGTGGTGTCGCTTAATGACTTTAAGCCGAAGGCTCATCCACCCCGCAAGACTCCCGTACAGGCTCGCCCTGACGCGCAACACCCGCACCCAGCCTATTCAGATGAATATGGCAATCACTACATTACTCCAGGCGACTTCGCAATCATCTACAACACTCAGCCGCTGCTGGCAGGGCAGGCGGGCAGTGTGGGAAAGATCGATGGGACGGGCCAGACCATCGGGATCGTCGGCCTTACAGACATCAACCCAAGCGACAATGCAACATTCCGTCAGATATTCCTACCGACCTATAACGCCAATGACCTAAACGTCGTACCATTTTCCACCTCCAACTGTAGTGACCCAGGGTTGAACCTGGACTATGAGGTAGAGGCTGACGTTGACATTCAGTGGTCGGGCGCCGCCGCACCCGGGGCCACGATTGCCTACGTGCCCTGCGACCAGCTTACCACGAGCGCGCAGTACCTTGTGGAGAGCAATATCGCCTCGATGATAAGCGTGAGTTGGTTGTCGTGCGAGCCGGCGATGGCGCAGACCTACAATACCGTGAGTTACAATCAGTTCTTCGCCAATCTCTGGCAGCAAGCGGCGGCGCAGGGCGTCACCGTGTTCGTCGCCGCTGGGGATAACGGCTCAGCCGGTTGTGATGAATTTCGCGCCCCTCCGTGGGATGTCCCGCGCGCTTTCAATGGCTACGCCGTAAATGGGTTTGCCTCGACGCCGTACAACGTGGCGGTGGGCGGCACCATGTTCAATGAGGGTGGAAACTCGAGCTACTGGAGTTCGACGAATTACAGCACCCCCGTCTCCAACCTGCCTTTTACCTCCGCGCTTTCCTATATCCCGGAAACCACCTGGAACGAGAGCGCATCCCTCGGTCTCCTGGCCCAGATCGTGGCGGGCAGTGGTGGGGTCAGCGCCTGCTATGCGAAGCCGCCGTGGCAGACAGGGCCAGGTGTGCCTGGTTCGGACCCTCCCGTCAGCTTACCTTTTGTCGCCGGCTGTCCCAACGTTACTGGGCAGCACCGGTACCTGCCGGACGTTTCGTTGTCCTCGGCTTTGCGACTCCGACGGCGGCTCCGGGTGCAGCACCAGCTCGACCTCAGCTCCTTTTACGGGAGAAGTTGGAGGCACCTCAGTGGCTTCCCCTGCTTTCGCCGGCGTTCAGGCACTTGTGGACCAGCAGTACGGCCGCCAGGGTCAGGCTGACTACGTTTATTACACTTTAGCCAGTTCGCAGACATCTCCAAATTACGTCTTCAATGACGTCACCACCGGCAATAATGGAGTGCCCTGCCTGGTAGACTCGTCGGATCCGGACTGCCCCTCGACCGGCTGGTTACAATACTTTTCCGCCGCTCCCGGCTACGACTTGGCCAGCGGTCTCGGTTCCGTAAATGCCGCCAACCTCTTCCAACAATGGGACAGTGCTGTATTCCGGAGCACGACGACGACACTCGAAGTTACGAATCCTGCGGGCGGCACAGCCAACCTCGGGCAAGCCGTTACCTTAACAGCATCGGTTTACGTTCCCTCCAGCCAAGCCACGTCCCAAGAGTGGGGGCCACCCCTTACAGGGCAGACGGTCGCGTTCTCGGACGCATCGAACTCGACGCAGTTGGGCACCGCGACGCTGGCCTACAGCGCGTCAACCGGCGACTTTGTCGCTACGTTCACTACCAGCTCCCTTACCCTTGGCGCGCACAACATCACTGCCACCTTTCCCGGCAACTCGAGTAGCACCTATTACGGAAGCTCAACGTCCGCACCGGTGACGGTGACGGTCCAGCAACCGAGCTCACCCACCGGTACCATTCAAGTTAACGCCACGTTCAACGGGGCGCCCTGGTCGGGGCCGGCGAGCTTTCAATTGACAGGTGCCAGCACGCTGAATGGAACTTCACTTCCCGCAACATTTTCCATTGTGACCGCTGGGAATTACACCTTGAACTACATTGGCGGCGGACCCAGTGGCGCGACTGTGACTGGCGTAGCCCCTGGAGTTACACAGACCTTAAGCGGGGGCGCCACGGCCACTTATACCCTGAATTTCACGACCGTCTTGACTGGGACCATTCAAGTGAATGGAACTCTCAACGGGACTCCGTGGCAGGGTTCAGTGAGCTACCAGCTGGTGGGCCCCATCACCCAGAGCGGCACCTGGGTTCCAGCGACATTCACCATGCCCGTGGGAAATTACACCCTCACCTACAGCGGCGGGACATACGGGGCGACGCTCAGCAGCGTCACCCCCAGTGCTACGCAGACCTTGAACCCCTGGGGCCTCGCCTATACCTTGAACTTGACCGCTCCGAAACCCTCCTACACGCTGGCGGTGAATGGACTTAACAAAGGGACAGTGGCCAGCACAGACGGCAGCATCAATTGCAACTTCGGAGGCAGCGGTTCGAGCGGCGCTTGCAGCGCCAGCTACGGTGTGGACACAACCGTCACCCTGAACGCCACGGCCGCCGGCAGCGGGACGTTTCTGGGATGGAGCGGCCCTTGTACTTGGGGCAATCCGTGCGTGCTGGTGATGAGCCGCAACATGAGCCCGACCGCCATCTTTACTCAAAACACCAACACCTACGATCAGCACTACCGGTTCAATCGGGCGGACTTTCCTACCGGTACGGAGCCGCAGGATCTGGCCGCAGGTGACTTCAACGGCGATGGCAAACTGGATTTGGTAACTGCAAATTTCTCTGCGAATACGATTTCTGTCCTCCTTGGCAACGGGGACGGGACATTTCAGAGCCATGTCGACTACGCGACTGGCAGCGGGCCGTGGCGGGTTGCCACTGGGGACTTCAACGGCGATGGGAATCTCGACTTGGCAGTCACAAATTTCAATGACGGTACGGTTTCCATCTTCTTAGGGAACGGCGACGGAACATTTCGTAGTCAGGTGACGTACCCAGCCGGGCCTGGGCCGTGGGGCGTCGTCGTGGCGGATTTCAATGGGGATGGGAACCTGGACCTGGCAATTGCAAATTACTGGGGCAACGCGATTTCTATCCTTCTAGGCAACGGCGACGGCACTTTCCAGGCCGCCGTGGGCTATGCCGCCGGCGCCGCACCGCAAGACGTACTCATAGGGGACTTTAATGGGGATGGTAAGCTGGACGTAGCAGTTGCAGATTTTAACGGCAATGCGGTGTCGGTCCTCTTAGGGAACGGCGACGGAACGTTTCAATCGGCGATGGGCTTCGCCACAGGCACAAAGCCCAATACGCTTGCCGCAGGCGATTTCAACGGGGACGGCTACCTCGACCTAGCGGTATCGAATTCCTCCGACCATACCGTCTCAGTGCTCCTGGGCAACGGGAACGGCACGTTTCAGACGCACGTTGACTATGCCGTCCCCTTGACGCCGGTTAAAGTGATCGCCGGGGACTTTGACGGGGACGGCAAATTGGACCTCGTCCTCGGCGGGGTCGACACTACGGCTAGCGGGGCACCCACCAGCCCGGTCGTCATATTGCACGGCAATGGGGACGGCACTTTTCAAAACGCCGTGGCGTACACCACTGGCGTCTTCATGGGTTCCTTTTTGACGGCCGATTTCAACGGGGATGGCAAAACGGACTTGGCCATCGCGGATTCCTGGCGGGAGATTGTGGGCAGTCTATTGCCGGGCAATGCAGTTACCGTTCTGTTGGCGAACGCTGGTGGGGGATTCAACCCAAGAACCGACTATGCGACGGGCGCCGCCCCGGGCCCCGTGGTCATCGCTGATTTCAATGGCGACGGTAAACCGGACTTGGCGGTTGGGAATTTCAACGACAACACTGTCTCCGTGCTTTTGGGCAAGGGTGACGGTACGTTTCAAACGCATGTCGACTACCCCACTGGCGCCAAGCCGTCTTCGGTCACGGTAGGGGATTTCAACGGTGATGGCAAGCTTGACCTGGCAACCGCCAACTTATACGGCGGTAGTGTTTCCATCCTCTTGGGAAACGGTGACGGGACATTTCAGAGCCACGTCGACTACCCCGTGGGCAGCGAGCCCTTCGCGGTGGCCATCGGCGATTTTAACGGGGACGGCAAACTCGACCTGGCGGTCGCGAACGACGCAAGCTCGACAGTTTCCATCCTTCTGGGCAGGGGCGACGGCACATTTGAGACCCATGTGGATTATGCCACCGGCCTGAACCCATTCTCTGTGGCGGTTGGGGATTTCAACGGGGACGGGAAGCTCGACTTGGCGGTTGCGAACGAGACCAGCAGCACGGTTTCCATTTTCTTGGGCAAAGGTGATGGCACGTTCAATACCCGCGTGGACTACCCCACCGGCTTCAGCCCGACTTACGTTGCCGTTGCGGACTTCAATGGTGACGGGAAGCTCGACTTGGCCGTTGCGAACAGCGGTGACAACACAGTATCCATCCTCCTGGGGAACGGCGAGGGCACGTTCCAACCGCGTGTGGATTACGAAACCGACTTCGGCCCTGTATCCGTCACTGTGTGCGACCTCAATCAAGATGGAAAACTTGATCTGGCTATCAGAACCGTGGACTCAACTTCGGTCCTCATAGGGAACGGTGACGGCACATTCAACACCCGCGTCGATTATCCCGTGGGCGTTGCGGACGGGGGGATACCGCAAGCGGCGGTGGCGGACCTCAATGGGAAGGGGTGGCCCGCCTTGGTCGTGCCCAATGCCTATTCTACTTCCGATGGTCAGACCGCAGCCAATACCGTTTCGGTTCTCCAGCAAACTCCGGTCATTGGCCTTTTTCCATCCACGCTTTCCTTTGGCGGTCAGCTTCTGAGCACAGCGAGCTCCCCCCGTGCGGTCACCGTCAGTAACCCGGGCACTATCCCCTTGACCATATCAAACATCGCCGTGACCGGAGAGTTTTCTGAAACCAACAACTGCGGCTCTGGGCTCCCTGTTGGAGGCAAGTGCACAATTAGTGTGGATTTCTCGCCCACCTCGACGGGGCCCGGCGCCGGGGCGGTCACCATCACAGATAATAGCAGCACCAGCCCCCATCAGATTCCTTTGAGCGGAACGGGCGCCGTTACGACAGCGCAGCTTTCCACCACGAGCCTTTCTTTTGCCAACCAAGTCTCTGGCACGACCAGTGCTCCTCAGCCCGTCACCTTGAGCAACACCGGCAGCGCCCCGCTTTCCATCACCGCTATCGTTGTTACTGGCGACTTTGCGCAGAGCAACAACTGTGGGAGCAGCTTGAGCGCAGGCTCGAATTGCACCATCAACGTGACTTTCACGCCCACGGCCACCGGCAAGCGGACTGGCAACGTAACCATCACGGACGATGCCTTCAACAGCCCCCAGGCGGTGGCGCTGAGCGGCACTGGGGTGGCGTCGCCTCCAACGCTCTCGCCCTCCAGTCTGAACTTTCCGAACCAAGCCGTCGGAACGACCGGCACGGCGCAGGCCGTCACCCTTAGCAATCCAGGGATCGTGGCGCTCAGTCTCACGAGCATCGTGTTCTCCGGGACGAACGCCGGGGATTATGCCCAGAGCAACACCTGCGGGAGTTCGGTGGCGGCGGGGGGGACCTGCACGATTAGCGTAACCTTTACGCCCACGGCCGGCGGAACACGAACGGCGACGCTGGCGATCACGGATAATGCCTTAAATAGTCCACAGGCCGTCGGCGTTACCGGGACCGGTACCGGCCCAGCCGTTGGCTTATCCCCGTCCTCTCTTACATTTTCCCTTCGATTGGTGGGATCCACCAGCGACCCGCAGGCCGTCACGCTGACCAACACCGGGAACGCGCCGCTATCCATATCGAGCATCGTGGCAAGCGGAGATTTCTCCCGGACAAACACTTGTGGGAGCAGCGTGGGCACGGGTTCGAGCTGCACGATCAATGTGACCTTCACGCCGACGGCGAACGGTACACGCACCGGCAACCTAAACATCACAGACAGCGCCTGGAACAGCCCCCAGACGGTGACGTTGACCGGGGAGGGCGCTGCCCCCATTGTTGCCTTGTCCCCATCGTCGCTTGTCTTCCCCTCTCAATTGGTGGGAACCACCAGCGCCTCCGAGGCTGTCACCCTGAACAACACCGGGTGGGCTTGGCTGCAAATCTCGAGCATCACGGCGAGCGGTGATTTCTCCGAAACAAACAACTGCGGCAGCGGGGTGGGCGCACTTTCCAGCTGCACCATCAATGTGACTTTCACGCCGGAGGCAACTGGCACGCGCACCGGCGCGCTGACCGTTACCGACGACAACAACGTTGTGGCCGGCAGCACGCAGAGCGTCAGCTTGACGGGAACCGGGGCGGCCCAGTGGCAGCAAATGCCTGGCTTGCTCTCCCAGGTCTCCGTGGGTTCGGACGGGACGGTATGGGGCATCAACAGTGCCGGACAGGTCTATATGTTCAATCCCCAAACCCAAACCTGGCAGCAGGCCCCAGGCTTGTTGACCCAAGTCGTGGTGGGCTCGAGCGGCTTCGTCTGGGCCTTGAATGCCGCCGGGCAGATTTATCGCTACGATCCCACACTCCAGAGCTGGGATCAGATCCCCGGAGCCCTCTCCCAAATTGCGGTGGGCTCGGATGGCGACGTGTGGGGGATCAATTCCAGCGCTCAGGTCTACCACTTTAACTCTGCCACTCAGACCTGGAGCCATATTCCCGGGGCGCTGGCCCAGATTGCGGTGGGCTACGACGGCGCCATCTGGGGAATCAACGCCGCCCAGCAGATTTACCGCTTCAATCCCGGCACCCAGAACTGGCAGCAAATACCCGGCGCGCTCAAGCGGGTTGCGGTGGGGGCGGATGGCGACGTGTGGGGGATCAACAACGCCGACCAAACCTATCACTTTAATTCGCTGAGCCAGCAATGGAACAACGCGCCGGGCAGTCTGGCCCAGATTGCGGTGGGCTCGGCGAGCAACGTTTGGGGGATTGATGCGGTCGGCGCCATCTGGCGATTCAACGCCCAGGCGCAAGCGTGGAATCAGATTCCGGGACAACTCGCGCAGATTGGGGTGGGGGCCAACGGCGCGGTGTGGGGCGTGAACAGTGCGAATCAAATCTACCAATTCGTTCAGCCCACTCAACCCACACAGACCCTCCACCAGGTTCCGGGTCTTTATGCTCAAATTGCCGCCGGGATAGACGGAGAAGTCTGGGCGATTGACGCTACGCAGCAGGTCTGGGGCTATGACGCCCAGCAACAGGGCTTTGAGCAGATTCCGGGCACACTCAGTGAGGTCCGAGTGGGCTTTGGCGGGAACGTCTGGGGGCTCAACGCCGCCGGGCAAATCTTGCAATTCAATCCCTCGACTCAAACCTGGAATCAGATTCTGGGTTCGCTGGCGCAGCTTGAGGTCGGCGCGGACGGGTCGGTATGGGGGATCGACAGCGCGGGTCGAATCTGGCGTTTCAACCCCTCCACCCATGGCTTCCAGCAGATTCCGGGTTCGCTGGCGCAGCTTGGGGTGGGCGCGGACGGCACGGTGTGGGGGATCAACAGTGTGGGTCAAATCTGGCGTTTCAATCCCTCCACCCAAGGTTGGCAGCAAATCCCGGGCAGCTTGGCTCAGATTGCCGTGGGTTCTGCCAACAATGTGTGGGGGCTCAACGCCGCCGGGCAAATCTGGCGTTACGATCCCCAACTCCAGACGTGGGATTCTATTCCGGGTGCTCTGACGAGCATTGGGGTGGCCTTTGACGGGACGGTGTGGGGCCTGAACAGTGCGAATCAAATCTGGCGCTTTAATGCTCAGACGCAGAGTTGGGATTCAATTCCAGGGGGGCTGTCGCAAGTCAGTGTGGGTGCCGACGCCGTGGTCTGGGGCCTCAATGCAAGCGGCCAAGCCTACCAGTATTGGTAAATGGCTGGGGTCTCATAAGACGCCGGCGGGTGGCGCATCAGACGTGCCGTCCTTAAGTATGTCTGCGCTTCGCCGCGACTCCCCGTGCTGGGGCACTAACCGAGAGGCGCATAGATCCCGACAGAAAGCACTGGGACGTATGACGCCACCCTGGGAAGAGCCGCGGACCTCAAAGGCGGAGGTCTGCGCCCCGGCTTTATATGGCGGTAGAGGAGCGAGGCGCTAGGGAAGAGGTTGGTTGGCGAAACTGAGCAAGATGTCTCACCAGTCCCGCTCCGGCTGGTAAAAGCGCCGGAGCGGGATACCCCCGGTGTCTAGCCAAAGATGTGGGACATGCCCAGCCCAGGGGGAGAGGGCTACGGTGCGCGCCCACCTGGCGGCGATTCCAGATTTCAGATTGCAGATTTCAGAGATATGAGGCGGTGATTTCAGATCACAGATTCCAGATTCCAGAGACACATGGTGACCTCCGTGTTAAAGTTCTTCCGGCCACTGAGGCCACGGAGCCAGTATTGACACTAGGAGGAGGCACGCAATGAGGAAGGGATACGCGAGCAGGCTGGTTTTTCTTTTGGGGGTGAGTGTGAGTGCTTTGCTCATTGGGGTATGCTCAACCCAGCGGGCGGAAGAGGCAGCCCTGCCCCAGGGCGCGCAGAAATCGGAGGCCGAAAGGACAGCTTGGTACACGGAAGCAAAATTCGGAATGTTTATCCATTGGGGCGCGTATTCGGTGGCCAGCGTGGAGGCCTCGTGGCCAATCATGAGGCCTGAAGCCGCCTGGAATATCAGCGAACCTGAGTACGTATTGCTCTACAAGGAATTCAACCCCACCCGGTACGATCCTAAGGCCTGGGTTGAGCTGGCGAAGCAAGCCGGACAGCGTTACATGGTGATTACGAGCAAGCATCATGATGGCTTTTGTATGTTCGACTCGGCGCTGACGGACTACAAAATCACCCGCACGCCTTACGGCAAGGACGTCCTAGCCATGCTGGCCCAAGCGGCCCGGGAAGAAGGAATGCCCTTAGGCTTTTATTACTCCCCGCCGGACATGCACCACCCCGGCTATCGGGACACTTCCAAGCCGGTGAAGGACACCTGGCACGGTGATCCGAGCCGGCCGGAGTGGGCGACCTACCTCGATTACATGGAGGGGCAACTCCGGGAATTGCTGACGAAATATGGCCCCGTAGCGCTGATCTGGTTCGACGGCCTGGGCAATCTGGAAAAGTATCAGGGGCAGCGATTCATCAGCTTGGTTCATGAATTGCAGCCCGCCGCGCTGATGAACGACCGGATCGGGGTGGACGGTGATTTTGTGACCCCCGAGCAGGAGATCCCGGACAGGATTCCGACTAAGAGTGCGGCAAAGAATTTGCCAAGCGCGGCGCAGGCCCAGGCTTCGGCGCCGGCGACAGTCCCTGCCCCCGAGGATTTTCAGCTTTGGGAAACCTGCATGACGATCAATGATACCTGGGCCTACAACAAGCACGATCAGCACTTCAAGCCTGTCAAAGCGCTCATCCAGGATCTGGCGAACGTGGCCAGCAAGGGCGGGAATTTCCTCTTGGATGTTGGCCCGACTCCGGAAGGCACCATCCAGCCGGAATTCGTTGAGCGGCTCCAGGCGATGGGGAAGTGGATGAAGGTCAACGGCGATTCTATTTACGGGACGACTTACGGTCCGTGGCAGAACCTCCCCTTTGGAAAGACGACCGCGAAGGGCAAGACGATTTACCTGCACGTGTTCGACTGGCCATCGAAACCCGAATTGGAGGCGCCCGGCCTGAAGGTTCGCGTCTCCCAAATCACCGTGCTTGCGACTGGGCGGAAAGCCAAGTTCAAGCAGGAGAAGGGCCGCTTGATCATTGCGGTCCCCTCAACGGCTCCCGACCCGAACGACAGCGTACTCGAAATCGACACGCTCTAAACTTCTAGCTCTTCTTCTCCGCCACACGCTTCAGGGTCATATCCATTTCGCCCCACGGCCCTTTGACTTTCAACTGGATCGTGTCGCCGGAGATGGTTCCCTCGTGTTCGATCACGTTGTCCTGGAATTGCGTCTTGAAAGAGACCTTGTCGCCCTCGATCTTTCCATCGCTGATGGGTTGTTCGCCGTTGGGCGTCTCGACCGTTCCCGTCAGCTTGGCGCCATCGGCCTTAAAGGTAAAGTTCAGTGTCATGTCGCCGTTCGGCCCACTCACGGTTGCCTGCCAGTGCCCGTCCACGGGGTTGGGCGCGGCCATGGCAACGGCTGCCGCCGACAGAATCAGGATTCCAGCGAGCATAAAGCGTTGAAACATCTCGGTACCCTCCTTGGGGTTGGTCATCTCTCCACGGCTCAGTGAAGGTGTGAAAAATTTGAAACCTGTCATGCTGAGCCCTTCGGCTGCCATTCTGAGCGAAGCTAAGAATCTCCGCAGTTCGCTCAGGGTAAACTCCGCGAAGCATCTCTGCAGTTTCTCGTAAGTCGTTGGCCACAAGGAACTGCGGAGATCCTTCGCTTCGCTCAGGATGACAAGGCCATGGATTTTTTCACCACTTCAGTCGGGAGTCTACACCGCGCCAGTTGCGGGGGTCAACCTCTTTCGCTTCCTTTCGTTTCCTTTGGTTTTCATCCCTCATTCGAGTGATTTGTGGAAGCGCAGGACGCTGATGGTTAGCAGGAGGATAGCAATACCCGCAAGGGCGGCGACCTCCGGCCAGAGCACGTCGAAACCCGACCCTTTCAAGTAGACACCGCGCAGAATCACCATGACGTGGGTCAGTGGGTTGGCGTAACTCACCTTCTGAAGCAGGGGTGGCATGCTAGCGATGGGAGTGCCGAAGCCGGAGAGCGTGATCATCGGCATGGTAAAGAAAAAAGAAAGGATCATCGCTTGCTGCTGGGTCGCGGAGATCGTCGAAAGAAACAGCCCCAAACCCAGACCCGCGAGGATGAAGGTCACCAGTCCGGCCGCCAGCACCCCCAGGTTTCCCCGGAAGGGCACCCCGAACCACAATGTTCCCACCAGGGCAATGAGTATGGCGTCTACGCAGCCCACCAGGAAGAAGGGAATGGTCTTTCCCAGGATGAATTCCCAGCGGCGAATGGGCGTGACCATGACCTGCTCGAGCGTGCCGATCTCGCGCTCGCGCACCACCGCGAAGGCGGTGAGCATCATGACCAGGATCAACAGGACGTTGCCAATGACCCCGGGGACGAAATACCACTGGCTTTCCAGCCCTTCGTTGAACCAGGGCCGAATCTCGAGGTCCACTTGGGGCAGCGACGAAACCAGTTGCGGGGCCGTGCGCTGCATGCGGTCGAGTTGGTAGTCACGGCTGAACTCGGCGCCAATCTGGGTGAGATAGCCCAGCGCCACCAGGGCGGTGTTGGAGTTGGAACAATCCAGCAACACCTGCACGGTAGCTCCCTGGCCGTTGCGCAAGCGCTGGGCGAAGCCGGAATCGATTTCCATGCCCGCCAGGAAATCGCCGCGGTCAATGCCTTCGCGGAGGTCGTCGCGCCGGGCGGCGTATTCGTTCAGGTGAAAATAACGGCTGGCGGAAAAGTGCGCCACCAACTCGCGGCTCTCCTGCGTATTGTCCAAATCGAGCACGGCCAGCGCCACGTTTTTTACATCCAACGTGGCCGCGTAACCGAATACGAACATTTGGATGAGCGGCGGACCAAAGAGCAGCCAGCGCATGCGCGAGTCCCGCAGCACCTGGATGAATTCCTTCTTGACCATGTTGCCGATGCGTCGGAGTGAGGAGACGAATTTCATTCCAGCCTCTTTTGAAACGCGCGTGTGGCCATTATGATCAGAAACGCGGCAATCATCCCTAAGGCCACGATGTCTCCTGTCAAAAACCGCATCGCCGAGCCCTTGAGAAAAACACTGCGCAGGATGGAAACGTAATAACGCGCCGGCATGATGCGCGTGATCCACTGCACGAAGACGGGCATCTGATCGATGGGAAAAATAAACCCGGAAAGAAGAAATGTGGGCAACATCGTCACCAGCAGAGCCAACTGGCTGGCCCCGAGCTGTGACTTGGCCGTGACCGAGAAAAAATACCCCACGGACAGCACCACAATCAGGAATAGCGCCGAGCAAGCAAACAGCACCGTCCAGCTTCCCCGGAAGGGAACCCCAAACCACCAGACCGCCGCACCGGCGCAGAGCGCTGTGTCCATCATGCCAATGACGAAATAGGGAACCAGCTTTCCGATCTGGATTTCCAGCTTGGTCACGGGTGTGGCGATGAGCTGTTCCATGGTGCCGCGCTCCCACTCCCGCGCGATGGTCAGCGAGGTCAGGAACGCGCCCACTACGGCCATCACCATGGCCACCACGCCGGGCACAATATTGGACATGCTTTCCAAGTCTTCATTGAACCAGGTGCGCGGCTGGAAGGTGACGTTGGGGGTTACAGGCGGCAGGCCGTGGCGCTGCTGCCATTCGATCTGTATGTCCTGGGAATAGGTTTGGATGATGCTCAGCGCGTAACCCATACCAATGCTGGCCGTGTTGCTGTCGCTGGCATCGAGCAGCCCTTGCACGGGGGCCTGCCCGCGTGAGTGGAGATCTTCGGAAAACTGCGGCGGCACCACCACGGCCACCCTACAGGCGCCCAGGTCAATCTGCCGGATGACGTCCTGATAGTCTTCCGCGACATGGACAATCGTGAAATAGTCAGTGGCCTGGAAATGCTTCAGCAGGTCTTGACTCGTTTGGGTCGCGTCGCGGTCGTACACACAGAGGGAAATGTGCTTGACGTCCAGATTCACCCCGTAGCCGACAATGACCAGCTCCACCAGCGGCATGGCGAAGATGATCATGAGGCTGCGCGGATCTCGCCAGATCTGGATGACTTCCTTGCGCATCATGGCCAGGATGCGGCGCAGGCTCATGCGGCCCTCCCCGGCTTGAATTCGCGCCCGGCGGTCAAGCCGACGAAGACGTCTTCGAGGCTGGGTGGAATCTGCTCCAGCCGGCTGAGGCGGACCTGCGCGGCCTCGAGGGCCGCCTGGATTCCGGGCAGGGCAGCCTGGGCGTCGGCAACGACGGCATGCAGAGCGTTTCCAAAGACCGCCGCGTCCAGCACGCCCGGCGCTTCGCTCAGCGCTTCGAGTCCCGGCCCCAACGGTTCGCATTCCACCAGCAGGATCTGGCTTTTCATGGATCGAGTCTTCAATTCTGTGGGCGTGCCCATGGCCACAATGCGCCCGCGATCGATCAGCACCAAGCGATTGCAGTATTCCGCCTCATCCATGTAATGTGTGGTGACGAACACCGTGATGCCCTCGCCCGCCATCTTTTGGATCAAATCCCAGAATTTCCGGCGCGAAACGGGATCAACGCCCGAAGTCGGCTCGTCAAGGAAGAGAATGGGGGGCTGATGCAGCACTGCGCATCCCAGCGCCAGCCGCTGTTTCCAGCCGACGGCCAGGGCGCGCGTGAGGGCTTGCTCGCGGCCTTCCAGTCCCGCCATGCGCAGCGCCCAGGCCAAACGCGCGGGAAGATCTTTGCCGGGAACGCTGTACAACCCGGCGAAAAAGCGGAGGTTCTCAATAACTTTCAAATCGTTGTAGAGGGAGAATTTCTGCGACATGTAGCCAATCTGCTGGCGCACGGCTTCGGGCTCCCGCGTGACGTCAACCCCCGCCACTCGCGCGCGGCCGGAGGTGGGCAGGAGCAGGCCACAGAGAATACGGATGGTCGTGGATTTGCCTGCGCCGTTGGGGCCGAGGAAGCCGAAGATCTCGCCACGGTGCGCCTGGAAGCTGATGCTGTCGACTGCCACAAAGCTTCCGAAGCGCTTGGTCAGGTCTTCGACTACTACCGATGCATCGTTTCGGGTCATGTCGGTTTCGTTCCTCCACCGGCCCCGGTCATTCCCGCGAAGGCGGGAATCCAGTCTGTTGACACCGCATCTCCTAAGGTTTCGGGAGTGGATTCCCGCCTTCGCGGGAATGACTCCGGCTTCCGGCCTGATCTTCCAGCGCGGAAACGAAAAGGTCCTCGATGGTCGCCGCTACGGGCTGGATGGAATCGTAAACGACGCCGGCCGATTCCAGCCGCGCGCGCAAGTCGGGCAGCCGGCGAGCGGCTTCGTCCACAAACAAGTGGACGCGGTCGCCCACCAGCAACGCGCTGCGCACGCCGGGGGCGCCCACCAACGCTTCGCGCACCTGCCCAGGCTGGGCCGCCCGCACCGCCAGAATCTCGCCGGGAAATCTCTTCTTCAGCTCCTCAGGGCGATCGCAGAAAAGCATCCGTCCGCTGTAGAGGAGTCCCACGCGGTGACAGCGCTCGGCTTCGTCGAGGTACGACGTGGAAGTGAGAATTGCCACGCCCTCGGCCAGCAGCGAATACAGAATCCGCCAGAAATCGCGCCGGGACACCGGATCGACTCCGTTGGTCGGCTCGTCGAGGAGGATTACCTTCGGCGTATGAATCAGCGCACAGACCAAGCCAAGCTTCTGCTTCATCCCCCCGGAAAGGTTTCCCGCCAGGCGGTTGCGGAATTCGCCCAGGCCCGCGGCCGCCAGCAATTCCTGGGAGCGTTGCACGCGCTGCTTGCGGCGCACTCCGAATAGGTCCGCATAAAACTGGATGTTTTCGTCGACCGTGAGATCTTCGTAGAGGCCGAAACGCTGCGACATGTAGCTCAGGAGCGACCTGCCGCCTTCCGGGTCGCGCACCACGTCGCAGCCGGCGACTTTCGCTGACCCCGAATCCGCGCTCATCACCCCCGCCAGAATCCGCAGCGTGGTGGTTTTGCCGGCGCCGTCAGGACCGACCAAGCCAAAGATCTCTCCCGCATGAACTTCAAAGCTCAGGCCATCTACGGCGCGCACTTCGCCGAACCGCTTGGCGAGAGCGGAAACGACTATGGCAGTGGTGGAAGTCATCACAGCACGCTTGTCCAAAACACGCTCCTTCCGAATCTGTCATGCCGAGCACAGATCCCCATGAGCCTGCGCTCAGCAGAGATGCGCGAAGCGCCTTGGAGTGCGGCAGCGAAGCGGAGCGGAGCTGCCGCCTTCCACTTGGAAAAACAAGGCGGTAGCTCCGCGACCGCACTCCAAGGCGCTTCGCGCATCCTCATGGCAACGAGGAATCTTGCTCCGATGTTTCCTCCGCCATCCGAGCCGAAGCAGAGGGAGATTCCTCTCCCGCGGCTGCGGGATCGGACTGACATCCTTGCCTGGCGGAGTCTCTGGCCCACGGTTCACCTCACCTTGATATAAGCATCGGCCGGCATTCCGGGTTTCAGCTCCCGGTTGGGATTCTCTACGTCCACCTTGACCCGGTAAACCAGGGTGACGCGCTCTTTCTCCGTCTGCACGCTCTTGGGAGTGAATTCCGCCTCCGAAGAGATGAAAGAAATCCGGCCGTGGTAAATCCTGTTCGGGTAAGTGTCGGTGCGCACATCAACCACCTGCCCCCAATGCACTTTTCCGAGATCTGTCTCAGGCACATACACCCGCACCCACAGATGGTCCAGGTCGGCAAGGGTTACGATGGGCGTGCCGGGTGAGACGACCTCCCCCAGCTCCGCCTGCCGCACCAGGACCACTCCGTTGAAGGGCGCGCGCAGCTCTGTGTACGTGAGCCGGATGCGGGACATTTGCAGGCTCTGGTCTGCCTGGTGAACATTGGAGCGCTCGACGGCAAGTTCTTCCTTGCGCGTCCCTTCCACCAGTTCATTGTAGATTTGCTGGGCACGGTCATAAGTAGCCTGAGCGCGGGTGACGTTGGTGGCCGCCTGGTCGCGTGTTTGGGCGGGAATTTCGTCCTTTTCGTAAAGCGCCTGGTAGCGCGCATAATCCTTTTTCCTCTGCTCGAGGTCAGCCTGAGCGTCGACGCCGGCCTGCCGAGCCGCCTCGATGTCCTGCCAGCGGCTACCGGCCAGGCCGAGGTCGAGCTGTCGATCGCGCACGTGGGAGGTAGCCTCGTCCACCGCAACTTGCTGCCGGTAGTCGTCGCTATCGAGCCGCGCCAGCAAGTCTCCGGCTTTGATGGTCATGCCCTCATCCACCGGCAACTTGACAATGCGCCCGGTCACCTTGAAGCTGACCAGGCTCTCGTGCGCTTCAATGTTGCCGGAGAGCTTGAGCAGGTTCTCCACGGCGGGCTTGCGGAACCATTGGGGATGGAAATAGACCACTGCGCCACCAATGGCCAATAGCACCAGGAGCGGAATCAAGCGTTTCATAGGCGTTTACCTCTGCCTCACGGGAATCGAAAATCGAAAAGCGAAAAACGAAATTCGAAAAGCGCACCGAGTTTCGATTTTCGATTTTCGAATTTCGAGTTTCGACTTTCGGCGCGTACTGCTCAGGGCTCGCCGAGGAAGCTCTGGAAAATCTTTTCAGTGGCGCCCAGCCCGCGCGCCAAGGCCATCCCCGCATCGGCGTGGCGCGCCAGCGCCATGATGCGATCGTCCTGCGCGCTCGCCAGCGCGTCCTGCGCGGTCACCACCTCGATGTTGTCCGTCACCCCGTTGCGGAAACGGTCCTGCGCCAGGCTGAGCTCGCGCTCTGCCAGGTGGAGGGCTGCCTCGGTGACGGTCACTTGGTTCTCGGTGGAGTCCAAGTCCAGCAACGCCGTACGCAAATCCTGCTCGATCTGGCGGCTGAGGTCGTCAATCTGCGCGTTCAGGCGTTTCAACTGGCTTTGGAGCTCCGTCTTCTCTCCCGCGCGGTCGCGGTCAAACAAGCTGACCGAGAGCGTTCCCTGAATCTCGCCGGTTCCCGCCATGGAGCCGAAGTTGCGCCCGATGGCTCCATAATCGCCGTTAACCGACAGGGTGGGGAGATAGCGCGCCCGCGAGGCCTTGAGCTGCTCGACCAATGAATCTCGTTGCTTTAGGAGGGCGGCGTAGTCGGATCGCGCCTCGAGGGCGGTGTGAAGCGCCTGCTCCGCCTCGGGCGCCGGAACGTGGTGAAACTGGAGGCGCTCGGCCAATTCCAACGGGGCGCCGGGGCTCAGTCCGAGGAAATGGGCAAGGACAAGCAGGGAGGTCTGATAAGTGTTGCGCGCTACCAGCAGGTTCTGCTGGTCACGCGCCAGTTGCACCTGGGCGCGAACCACATCCACAGCGGTTGCCAGTCCCTGGTCGTGTTGGTCCCGCGCCAATTTCTCTAGGGTTTGCGAAGTCGTCACGCGACTTTCCGCCGCTTCGACCTCCGCGGCGGAAGCCTGGGAGTCAAGAAAAAGCCCTGCGGCCTGGCGGATCACCAAATCGCGGGCGTCCTGATAATTCAGCTTGGCGGCCTCCTCTTGCCTTTCGCTGGCCTTCCAGTTGTGGTAGGAGTGGCGGTCAATCAAGGCTTGGCTCGCCGAGAGGCGGAAATCATAATGCGCGAACGGACCGACGACGCTGGGAACCGCAAAGGAAAATCCAAGGGCGGGCAAATTGATTTTCGGAAAAGAAATTCCCATGGCGGCCAAATCGATATTCTCGCGGTTGGCAAACGCGTTCCCGTTGACGTGCGGCAGCAAGGCAGCTCCCCGCCGCTCGCGCGTGCCTTCCAATTCCTCGACTTGCGCACCCGCTACGCGTACGCTGAGGTTCTGCTTCAGCGCCAGACTGATTGCCTCCCTCAGCGTCAGCCGCCGCGGAATTGCCTGTTGCGCATCTACGGCCACTCCGCCCGCAAACGACAACGCCACGAACAATGTGACCCACCTTGCCCTCGACCCCATGGAACTTCTCCTTTGTCGCGCCGCCTCGATCACCTCGCGGCCTTTAGTCCGGTTTCTTCCGCAGGCCTTTCAATACGAACTCCAGGTGCGCCTTCCCGTAGGCGTCAAGGTCGAGCCGGTGCCGCTCGCCTTGAAGCAGTTTCCATACGATTGCCAGGACTCCCGGCGCTACCAGAAGCTGGGGGAATTCCACGGCCGGGGTTTTGCGGAATTCGCCCAAGGCGATTCCATGAATGAGCGCCTGACGCACCCTCTTTAATCCCGGGACAATAATCTCGCGATGGTAGATTTCCGCGAGTTGAGGAAACCGGCCACTTTCCGCGATCAGCATGCGCACGATGGAGCGAGCCTTTTCATTTCTCACTACCTGGCTATACATGCCTGACAGGATCTCACGCAGCAGCAGCACCCCCGTTCCGTGAAAGCTTTCTATGGCGGCATCAGATTTCATGTGCACGAGGCTTCGCACCACCGCTCGGAAGAGCCGCTCCTTGTCCCGGAAATAGAGGTAGATCGTCCCTTTAGCGATTCCAGCCTGCCGGGCGACATCGTCGATGCGCGTGGCCTCGTACCCATGCGCAGCGAAGACTTCGAAGGCAGCCGCCAGGATCTCTTGATGGCGCTGCTCTTTCTGTTTCCGCGCTCGAAGGGAGGGTTTCGTAGCATCCCGTCGCACTGAACTTTTAGTCCCCATCTCCTCCTGCACTTTCTGACTGAACGGTCAGTCATTAGGAATGGTGTGGAATATTACCTGGCGAGAGGGCGATTGTCAACTAGATTTGATAGCCGTGTCGCTCCAACGTTCGTAGGGCCGGACTTTGCCCCGGGGCTGTCCAAATTGCGGACCTGATCGAGCGCTCAGCGCGGCTCTGCCGCCCTGCCTTGCGGAAAGCCTCCGGCTTTTCGGGCAGTGCCGGAGCCCCCGTCCTCCTCCGCGCAGGCTGGAAGGCTGAGCCTTCCAGCCTGCGCGGAGGAGGTTTTTCAAGACACACGCCCTACGGAAAGGCCAAGCCTTTCCGCAAGTCGGGCGGCGGAGCCGCAGGTCATCGTTCACCAGATCGAGCGTAATCTGGGACAAGGCCGGGGCAAGCCCCGGCCCTACAAGACTGGTGCGGGCAATTGTCAAGGATTAGGTGTGACAGGACACGAAGTCACGTTGGCTCACCGGCGTATTCAGTAAGCCGTTTTATATTCAGTAACATGACCACCATAAGCTCTTTCGGCCGGGCTCGAACGTTCGGCCGAGCTTTAGACCAACTGATCGTTCTCCCACCCCAACCGCGTCAGTTTGATCTTGGTCGGGTCGCTGGTGCCGAGGTGGTAGACGGAGTCAGCGGCGGCGAGGCTGCGGGGCGGCGGGCTGATGAGCCATTCCTCGCCTTTGAAGAGGTTGCGCTTCTTCTGGCAGATGCTTAGGCAGACGGTATCGATAGCCACGGGATCGGTCCCCACCAGAATGCCTTTGTAGTCCCACTGATGCAGGGGATTAATCTGCGGCCCGGGGCCGAAATATGGCCGCAGCATATCCACAACAATCAAGCGGGTCTTGCCTTTCACGTCGGGCAGTAGCCAGGTTTCGCCCAGCTTCGCGCTGCCGTCGAAGTGATAGGAACTTCGGTTCCCTGTAAAGTTGATGTAGTTTTTGATGGAGACGGCGATGCCGGCGAGCGTGTGGACTTTCACGGTGGGCACATTGATGAGCGCCGTGCAGTCTTTTACTGGAAGTCCGAAGTCGTTGGCCACGACCC
>Ga0326727_10002048_pt1 | contig 71289 bp, 55 predicted proteins | sample MB2enrmetagenome_FD_207643 | JGI IMG/M metagenome (GOLD analysis project Ga0326727, IMG submission 207643) | Lab enriched peat soil microbial communities from McLean, Ithaca, NY, United States - MB29MY | ecosystem: Environmental > Terrestrial > Soil > Wetlands > Peat | place: USA: New York...
CGTCTCCCTGATCGCCGGCGTTCTCATTCTGATGATGCCGCGGTTGCTCAACTACATCGTCGCCTTCTTTCTGATCGTGTCGGGAATCCTTGGCCTCGGGCTCGTTCATTGACGCGCGTCGCAGGCCAAACGCCGCCGTCCCGCGCGACAAGCGATGTCGAAGAGCGATCCGCCAAAGGACAATCCGTCATGAGCGGCTCCAAGCGCGGCATGGCATGAGTTTCGCGCATGCTTTTCGCGGCCTCGCGCTAAGCGCGGCTCTGCTCGGCGCCTGCGCGAGCGACCCGCGCACGCCCTTCACAGAGTCCGATGAGATGACCGCGGTCGCCATCGGCGCGCCCAATATTCGCTATTGGGCTGACGCCACCGCAAGCGCGATCCGAGGCGTCGCGCGACCCGCGGTCGTCCAAAGAGGGCGACCGTTCGTCTATCTCGCGTTGTCCGGCGGCGGCGGGAGCGGCGCCTTCGGCGCGGGCGTTCTCAACGGCTGGAGCGATTCCGGAACGCGGCCGGAATTCACCATCGTGTCGGGCGTGTCGACCGGCGCGCTGATCGCCCCTTTCGCCTTTCTCGGTCCCGACTACGACGCCCGGCTCCGCCAAGTCTACACCAACGGCGAGGCGCAAAACTTGATCGGCCAGCCCAATCCGCTTGGCGTTTTGTTCGGCCCCGGAGCGTTCGATCGCGAGCGGCTGCGCCGGCTGGTTGAGCGCTATCTCGACGACGACCTCATACGAGCGATCGCGCGCGAGGACCAAAAGGGCCGTCGCCTGCTGGTCGTCACCACCAATCTCGACGCGCAGCGCGCTGTCGTCTGGGACATGGGCGCCATCGCCGCAAGCGGCGAACCGAACGCCTTTGATCTGTTCCGCGAAGTGCTCACCGCCTCCGCAAGCGTTCCCGTGGTGTTCGCGCCGCAACTGATCAATGTCGAAGCGAACGGCAAAATCTTCCAAGAGATGCATGCCGACGGCACGCTGAGCGCGCCCGTCTATACGTTGCCGCAGGCGGTGCTGTTCGGCGGCAAGCCGATCTTGCGCGCCGCGCGGCCGGCCCTCTATGTCATCGTCAACTCCCGCATCGATCCGGGCTTCGCGGTCGTGCCGAACCAGGTCGAAGCGATCGCCGCGCAGTCCTTCTCCACTTTGAATCGGGTCGGCATCAAGGCGGTCCTCGCCGAGACCTATAGCGTCGCGACCCGCGAGGGCCTGGGCTTTCACTTGAGTTACATCGGCCAAGATCACCCTGACAGCGGCGGCACGGGCTTCGAAACGGATGCGATGCGCCAGCTCTATGACTACGGTTACGAGAAGGCTCGCTCCGGCGCCTTTTGGGTGACCGAGCTGTCCCAGATCGAGGCGGCGAAGGACGCGGGGAAGGCGGTCGCGGCGCCGGCCATTCGCTGACGGCGCGCGGCGGTTGGACAGCGTTCGTCGCGTTTGGAATTTGACGACGAACGCCTCGACCTTTCCGTCATGTCTCACGGTCAGCGATGAACCCGCGGTCGCCACCGTAAATCAGATTGGAAAACGTCCATGCCAAATCCCGCCGACGACAAAAAGGTCCCGATCGCTGCGAGGAGCGTCGACGCGACCGCGGCCGCGCCGACGGGTCTGACGAGCGACGAAGCGCGTCGCCGCCTAAAAAAGTTCGGCCCGAACGCCATGCCGGACGCCAGCGTCCATCCCTTGCGCCGGGCGGTCGAGAAGTTCTGGGCGCCGGTTCCCTGGATGCTCGAAGCCGCCATCGCGCTTGAGCTGGCGCTCGGCAAATGCACCGAAGCTCTCGTCATCGCCGTCCTTCTCGTTTTCAACGCCGCTCTAGGGTATTTTCAGGAAAGTCACGCGCAGGCGACTCTCGCCGCGCTGAAGTCGCGGCTGGCGATGACCGCATCGGTCCGCCGCGATGGGGCATGGACGAACGCGCCCGCCGCCGAGCTGGCGCCCGGCGATGTCGTGAAGTTGTCGCTCGGCGGAGTGGTCCCCGCGGATGCGCTCATCGCAGGCGGGGAGATCCTGCTCGATCAATCCATGCTGACGGGCGAGTCCGTGCCCATGGAGGCCGGCGCGGGCCGCCAAGCCTACGCAGGATCGCTGGTGCGGCGCGGCGAGGCGGTGGCGGAAGTCACGGCGACGGGAGCGCGCACCAAATTCGGCAAAACCGCCGAGCTCGTCCTCACCGCGCATGTCGTCAGCTCGCAGCAGAAAGCGGTGTTGCGCGTCGTGCGCAATTTGGCCGCGTTCAACGGCGTCTTGATCGTCGCGCTCGCGGTCTACGCCGCATTTCTCAAAATGCCGATCGCCGAAATCGTTCCGCTCATTCTCACCGCGGTTCTGGCTTCGATACCGGTCGCGCTGCCGGCGACCTTCACCCTTGCGGCGGCGTTGGGCGCGCGCAATCTCGCCAAGCTCGGCGTGCTTCCGACGCGGCTCTCCGCGGTGGATGAAGCGGCGACGATGAACGTTCTATGCGCGGACAAGACGGGGACGTTGACCCAGAACGCTCTCAGCGTGGCGCAGGTTCGTCCGATGCCCGATTTTGACGAAGCGCATGTTCTGGCGTTGGCGGCGTTGGCCAGCTCGGAGGGCGGTCAAGATCCAGTCGATGAGGCTATCAGGTCGGCCGCCCTGGCCAAGGTCGCAGCCGGCGCGCCGAAGTTGATCGCTTTCACGCCGTTCGATCCCGCCACCAAAATGTCCGAGGCGAGCGCCGTGGATTCGGGCGGGGCGGCGCAACGCGTGGTGAAGGGCGCCTACGCCGTCGTGACCGCGCTCGCCGAGACTTCGCCGAGCGCCGAAGCGATCGCCAACGAGCTCGAGGGGCAAGGCTTTCGCGTGCTGGCGGTCGCGGCCGGAGCGCCGCAGGCGATGAAGTTGGTCGGCCTCATCGCGTTGAGCGATCCGCCGCGCGCGGATTCGGCGGCCCTCGTCAAGGAACTCAGCGCGCTGGGCGTGCGCACGGTGATGGCGACGGGCGACGCGCCGGCGACCGCCGCCATCGTCGCGCGGTCGGTCGGGCTGGACGGCGCGATCTTTCCGCCCGGGCCCATCCCCGACGCGATCCGGCCGGAAGACTACGCCGTCTTCGCCGGCGTCCTGCCGGAGGACAAGTTCAAGCTCGTCAAGGCCTATCAAAACGGCGGACATACCGTCGGCATGTGCGGCGACGGCGCCAACGACGCGCCGGCGCTGCGGCAAGCGCAGATCGGGATCGCCGTCTCCACGGCGACCGAGGTCGCCAAGGCGGCCGCCGGCATGGTGCTCACCGAGCCGGGCCTCGCCGGCATCGTCGCCTCGGTCAAGCAAGGTCGCGTTATTTATCAGCGAATCCTGACCTACACGGTCAACTCCCTCAACAAGAAGATCGTGCAGGTGCTCTTCATCGCGGCCGGGCTCGTCATGACCGGGCAAGCGATCCTGACGCCGCTGCTGATGGCGCTGATCATGATCATCGGCGACATTCTCGGGATGTCGCTGACGACGGACAACGTGCGGCCCTCGCCGCGGCCCAATGTTTGGCGAATCGGCAATTTGACGATCGCCGGCGCCGTCATGGGGCTGGGCGAACTGGCGTTTTGCGTTTCCGCCCTCGCCGTGGGGGCGCGCCTTGCGGGATTCGACATCGACAGGTTGAGGACGCTCGCCTTCGTCATCATCGTCTTCGGCAATCAAGCGACGACGTACAACAATCGCGAACGGCGACGAATCTGGTCCTCGCGTCCCAGCGCATGGCTCGCCGCGTCGTCGTGCGTCGACATTCTGATCGCTGCGACGCTCGCCGTGACGGGAACCGCCATGGCGCCCTTGTCGCTCATTGCGGTCGTCGCGACGTTTGTCGCCGCCGCCGCCTTCGCCATCGTAATCGACTTTGTGAAGGTTCCGGTTTTCCGCCGCCTGGCGATCGGTTAGCGCGCACGGGCGTCGGGCGCGCCGATCGTCGAACGGCGACCTCGCTTTAAGCGACAGCCCCCGGCCAACCGTAATGCTCATGCAGCCGCTTTGCATAAAGCGGACTGAAGGCGTCGAAGCGATCCCACGGCGGGCTCGACTCGATCTGTTCGCGCGACACGTCGATTTCGACGTGACGATCGAACCAGTCGATCGATTTCACCGCCAGCGGGGAAATCAGCACATGCTCGCCAAACCACCAATTCCGAGTGTCGACGACGAAATAGTGGATGCTCCAGTCGGCGTCGTCGATCATCAAATCCTCGATATGACCGATTGCGCCGTCGACGGCGTGAATGCGGTATCCCGTCACTTCTTCGACGCTGCGCACATGGGGGTCGGCCCCCTGCAAACGCGCGCGTTCGCCATGCGCGTCGCCGGCGCTCAGGCCTAGGCCGAAATAGGGCGGCGCCATGTAGGACCAAGCGATCGCGCCGGGCGTCTCGCCGAGATAGGAACCGCCCCAAAGCGGGTCCCACCCGTAGTAAGCGTAGAGCTGGTTCTCCATCTGCCGCGACACCGGCTGGTCCTCAGCCAATTCCGGGCTCTTTTCGACCTGAGCCTTCGTCAGCGTCACGAGAAATCGTCGTCGTTCGAAGTCGATCTGGGAAATCGCCGAAGGGTGGATCAGCGTCTTGCGCCCCGTCAGCCAGGTTCCGCAATCGACGACCAGCCAGCGCACTCTCCACGATGCGTCGTCGAACAGGAAATCGACGACGGTTCCGATCCTGCCGTCGCTCGCTTCGATCGCGTAGCCCTTCAGGGCTGAAATGACCTGCATCATGGTTGACGGCCTTGTCCGCGCCGAACCGGCGGCAGGGAAACTCCGGGCGCAGCAAGGCGCGCCCGGCGGCGATCAGGAATGGTAATAGTGATGATAGTGGCGCCAATGGTGGCGATAGTGGCGATGCGGGACGCCCATGTCCGTCGCGACCGTCGGGCCGACGACCGCGCCGGCGACTCCGCCAACGACTGCGCCCCCGGGGCCGGCGATCGAGCCGCCCGTCACCGCGCCGACGCCGGCGCCGCTAAGTCTCTCGCCGGTCGTGGAGCACGCCGCAAGGCCCAGCGCCGCCAAGGCGACCAAGGCCATATTCAAAGTGGATATCGACATCTCGCGATTCCTCGTTCTCGGTTCTCGGTTCTCGGCGGAATCGCCGATCGCCTGGATGCGCCCGGCCTAAAGGGCCTGGCGGCGGCGAGAGGGGGCCCGCCGCCGCCAGGCGTTGGAGCCGAACGCGTCGTCTTTTGCGCGCGCTGGACCGCTCCGGAGAGGACAGTAAGACGCCACCCGGCGGGAGCGATAGGTTCGGAAACTACTTAGTGCGGCGGCGTCGGCTTCAATAGCTGAAGCGGCGGCGTGCGCCTCGACTACTTCGGCGATGGATTCGAAATGAGTAGAATCCGAGTCTGACGTCGCGGCCACGACATCGACTACCATTACGGCTTCCTCGCGTTATCACTTTTGCGGCCAAGGCTGGCGCGACCGCGCAGGGGGAATCCGATGCAGAAGATTTCAGTCGACCTCATACGGCTGGCCGTGTCGGGCGCGGTGATCTGCGCCGTCGTCGGGGTCGCGGAGCTGGGAGGCCTTCGCCATAGCGATCAGCTCGCCGCCGCGAAGACTCGCATGGCGCCGCCAATTCGCGTGAACTCCATTTCCGTTGGTCATGTGAACGCCATTTCCGTTGGCGCTCCGGCGTTGTGTTGGTCGATAGACGAGCCGATTGGCGCTTCTGCGACGCAGGGAGCGCAAGCCGAACGCAGAGCGTTTGCGCAAACCTGCTCGAGCGTCGCGCCGATTTTGCGCCGCCTTAGCGAACCGCCGAGCCGATTGGCGCTGGCGCCTTGAGCAGCTTGCGCCGCGAACGGCGTCCGATCGTTAGCGCGAGAGACGCGAGAGACAATCGTCCAGCGCGGTCGATCGAGACGTTGTCGTAAACGCGAAACGAAAGTTTGACTGAGCGCCGCCGAAGTTCGAAGCCTCGCCGAACCTAGTGCTCAGACACCGTCAAAAGATTCACGAGCAAGCGTGGCGCGCCCGTTTCGACGCCGGAGGACCCGACCAATCACGGAGGGTTGTCGGCCACCGGCTCTCATGCCGGTGAACTTTCCGAAAGAGTCAGAGCACTAGGTGTTTTCCGACGCTGCCGCCGCTCCAACGACCCCGCTACCGTCTCCAAGCGAAACGGGAGCGGCGCAATTCGAGCTGCCGTCGCGTGTCGTCCTTAAACACACGGAGAACGCAGCCATGGACAAGAACAGAATCGCCGGTTCGGCCAAGGAAGTCAAAGGCGCCGCGAAGGAAGCGGTCGGCAAGGCCGTCGGCGACGCCAAGTTGCAGAGCGACGGCAAGGCCGAAAAGGCCGCCGGCAAGATCCAGAACGCCGTCGGCAGCGTCAACGACGCGGTGCGAGAAGCGCTGAAGAAGTCGTGAGGCCCGCCGCCTCCGCCGGGGCGAAACCCATCAGCCGGGAGGCTGGATCATGAATCTCATACTCATCATCATCTTGTTGATCATCGTGTTCGGCGGCGGCGGCGGATATTACGCGCACAGCCGCTATGGCGCCCCCGGACTAGGCGGCGTCCTCGGCGTCGTCGTGATCGTGCTTCTCGTGCTGTGGCTGATGGGCCGCTAGCCAATCGCATGCGTGCGGCGCCGCGATCGAGCGGCGTCGACGCTGTCGTGCGCGCAACGTGATCCGCGGCGACGCGAAGCGAAATTTCCCTTCTGGAGGACCGTCCGTGCCTGACTTGGACGCCGCGACGTCGATCCTTCCGATCCACATCGAAACGACGATCCAGTCGATCGCCCAGCTCCACGCCGAGCACCTCGCCAACGCTACGCAGCATCAGCGCGTCGTCGACCGCATCACATCCTGGTTGGGCCGCCCTCTCTTCATCGCGGTCCTGACAGTCGTCGTCGCGGGATGGTTGAGCCTGAATGGGTTGGCCGCAACGCTGGGCTATCGTCCGCTCGACCCGCCTCCCTTTCCATGGCTGTCGGGGGCGGCGTCGTTGACGTCGCTATATCTGGTCGTGCTGATCCTCACCACGCAGCGGCGCGACGATAGTCTTACTCAGCGCCGCGAGCTGTTGAATCTTGAGCCGGCGATTCTGAGCGAGCAAAAGACCGGGAAGGTGGTCGCGCTCCTCGAGGAGCTTCGCCGAGATAGTCCGGCGGTTCGCGATCGGGTCGACAAACAGGCCGATGTCATGGCTCGACCGGCCGATCCGCAATCGGTGATCGACGCCATCAACGCGACGCGCTCCGAGGCCGAGCAGGCTTCGCGAGCTGCGGACGGCGCGTAGGCGCGTTCCAAGATCTCGATGGCTTCCTCGCGATCTCCCGTCGAGCCGATCGCGGCTGTATGACAACGCAATTGCCGCGCCATCCCATCGTGAGCGGACATAGGTAATATCCGACCCTATTCATCCTTCTTTCGTCTCGATAGGATCTCACAGTCGCCGTCATTTCTATTACGAGAGATAATCGATGCGGCGAACTGTATTCGTATTCACCCTAAAAATGGAAGTGACAACATGATAAAAACCATGCTCACACTTGGCGCGGCGCTAGTTTCGCTGTCGCTGCTGGCGCCGATCGGCGCTCAAGCGCAGGGCGTTGTCGGCGGCGCGGCCAATGGCGCGGATCAAGGAGGCGCCGCCGCCGGCCCGGTTGGCGCCGTCGTCGGAGGCGTCGTTGGCGGGGTGGCGGGCGGCGTCGATGGTTTGCTCGGCGTCGATCAGCGCCCGCGTTTTCACGATTACGTCGTCCGAGAACACCATCCGTCTTACCGGTATAGCGAAGCGGTGCAAACCGGCGCCGTTCTGCCGGTGGACGGCGTCGAATATTACGAGGCGCCGCCCGAATATGGCGTCGGGGCGTACCGTTACGCGGTTGTCAACGATGAGACGGTTCTCGTCGATCCACGAACGCATACGATCGTTCAGATCGTCAACTAGCGGCTGAAGAAGCCTGGCCGGCCCGGCATCGCCGATCAAGAAGCCGGCCAGGCCTTTTCGAAACCGCGCGGCGCGCCGCCCACGGCGGGCGATCCGCTCCGACGCATGAGCCAGCCTATCCGGACCGTGAACGCGCCGCGATGTCTGGGTGCGTAGATTCCGAGGGCGCCGGATCGCGTCCGGCGGCTTTACGATAGCGCCGGCAATACTGGCGGCGGTTTGCGCCGTCGAGAACCTTTCGAGGTTGTCATGTCGAGCGAAAGCCTAATCGTCATTCTTGCGGTCGGCCTCATTGCAGGATGGTTGGCGGGCCAGATCGTCCGAGGCACCGGATACGGGCTGATCAACGACCTCATCATCGGCGTCATCGGCGCCTTCATTGGCGGGTGGCTGCTGCCCCGACTGGGCGTCCAGCTCGGCGCGGGCATTATCGGCGCGATCGTCAACGCCACTGTCGGCGCGCTGGTGCTGCTCTTGGTTCTCCGACTCGTTCGCGGTAGGGGCCGCTGGGGAAGCCGCTGGAGCTGGCGTCGGTAAGCGCGGGTCTCGAGGCGGGCGCCGACGCGACTTGGCGGCGCATGGCGGGCTTGACCATGCGCGGCGCCGACGTGGCTGACTTAAATCGGCGACTGCCTAAGGCGCCTGTCCCGGCTCGGCTCCGCCGTCCCCGGCGACGAGCGCTAGTCGGGCCAGCGCCGGAAGCGACTTCGAGCCGGTCCGCTTCATGATCGACGCGCGATGGTTCTCGACCGTGCGTTGGCTGATGCCGAGATCGGCCGCAATGTTCTTGCTGGGCTGACCGGCGAGCACCCGCTCCATCACCTCGCGCTGTCGCGGCGTCAGACCCGCGAGGTGGGTCGCCGCCGTTTCCCGCCGTTCCTCCAGCTTGCTCGAATCTTGCGACAGCTCGAGAGCCCGCTCGATGCTGGCGATAAGTTCCTCGCGGCCGATCGGCTTTTCGATGAAATCGAGCGCGCCCGCCTTCATCGCCGCGACCGCCATCGGCACGTCGCTGGCGCCGGTGATCATGATCGAGGGCAGGCGATGGCCGTCGTCATGGAGCTTGCGCAGCAACTCGAGTCCGCTCATTCCCGGCAGATAGGCGTCGATCAACAGGCAAGCGGAAACTCCGGGACGAAAGGCGGCGAGGAACGCCTCGCAGCTCGCATAGGTTTCGACGACGCGGCCGTCGTCCTCCAGCACCGTGCGCAACGCGTCGCGAATCTGGGGGTCGTCATCGACGATGAAGATCTTGGCGCGGCCGGAGAAAGCGTTCGCTTCTTCGAGCGGGCGCAGGGGCCGCGTCGCGGGCGCGGCGGGCGGCTTGGCCAGGAGCTTCTCGATCGCTTGCGTCAACTCTCTCAGCGTGACGGGCTTGTTGAACTGAACGCAGTCGTGACGGGCGACGTCGCGCAGGGCCTCGGTCGAAATGTCGCCGGTGAGAATGATGAAGGGAATTTGACGACCGAGCTCCCGCCGCAATTTCTGACAAACCTGGATTCCGTTCATCCCTCTAGGCAGATTGTAATCAGCGAGGACGAGATCCGGTCGGAACGTCCCGCGAGCCGCCAATTCCAAAGCGGCGGGGCCGTCGACGGCGGTCGCGGCGCTATAGCCCTCTTCCCTCAGGAAGAGTTCGAGGTGCTCGCGCACTTCCGGGTCGTCTTCGATGATCAGGATCGATCCCGAGCGCGGCGCCATGGGCGTCGAGGCATCGGCGCCGTCGCCCGGACGATGGGCCGGCGCCGACGCGGCGTCGCTCGGCGACAGCGGGACCTCGATCGAGAACACCGAGCCCTTTCCTTGCAGGGAGCGCACCCGGATGCGATGGCCAAGAAGCTCGCCCAGGCTTTTGACGATCGACAGTCCTAGCCCCAGGCCCTGGCTTCGCTGGCGGGCGGCGTTGTCCAGTTGATGGTATTCCTCGAAGATCGTCTGCAGCTCCGACGCGGGGATGCCGATTCCGGTGTCCCAGATCTCGACGCGCAGCTTTCCCCTGCGGCGGCGGCACCCGACCAGCACTTTGCCGCGCTGGGTGTATTTCAGCGCGTTGGAGAGCAGGTTGCGCACCATCTGCTCGAGCAGACGCGGATCGCTGCGAATGGATAGAGCGCAAGGCATCACCCGCAAGGCGAGGCCTGCCGCCTGCGCGTGGTAGGTCAATTCTTCCCTGAGGCGGTCGAACAGCTCGTTCACGGGGAAGTCGGTTATCTCGGCCTTAACCGCCCCCACTTCGATCTGATTGATGTCGAGCAGCGTATTCAGCATGCCCGTCATCGCGCCCAACGCTTCGTCGATGCGTCCGACCAGGCTCTGGGCTTTGTCGCCCTCCACCTTCTTGGCCAGCAAGCCCTGAAGCAGGGCGAGCGTCTGCAAGGGCTGGCGCAGATCGTGGCTCGCCGCCGCGAGAAAGCGCGACTTGGCGACGGTCGCCAATTCCGCTTGTCGCTTGGCGGCGGTCAGCGCATCCGCGGTGCGCCGTCGTTCCGTCACGTCCTCATAAGTGATGACGACGCCCTCGGTCTTCGCGTCGCTGGCGCGATAGGGCAGGATCCGCCGTATGAACCAGTAGCCGCTCTGACCCTCGATTTCCCGCTCGAACGGCGTTTGGCTCTTCAGGACCTTTCGCGCGTCGTCGAGCAGGGCGTCATCGGCGGCGAGCGATTTGAGATCGGTCAGCGGACGGCCCACGTCGCTCGGAATGACATTGAAAAGCGCCTTGGTCGCTGGCGTGAAAAAGCGGATCTTGAAGCGGTTGTCGAGGAAGATCGTCGCGACGTCGGTGCTGTAAAGCACGTTCTGCAGATCGTCCGCGGTCGTGCGCTGCCGATCGAGCGTTTCCTGCAACTGGCTGTTGAGAGCGTTCAGTTCCTCGTTGAGCGATTGAAGCTCCTCCTTGGATGCGAGCAGCTCCTCGTTGGTCGATTGATATTCCTCGTTGACGGACAACGCCTCGGCGTTGATCGCCATCTGCTCCTCGCTCGAGGTCTCGAGGCTGTGGATGGCGTTCTGGAGCTCGACTTTCGTCGCCTCGAGCTCGCGTTCGAGCTCTACGAGGCGAGGAACGTCGGCTGGCGGAACGGCGCCGCCCACGAGGACTTCCGGCGCCGGCGCCTCGACGAAACACACCAGGAACAATTCTTCGCGCTCGCTCGGCGCCGGTTCGATGACGATGCGGAATGACGAGGCGCCGGCTTCGCCATTCGTCCGCCCGCCGGACATGACGACGCGCGCGCTGTCCCTGAGCGCGCGCTGAACGGCCGATCTCAGCTTGGCGCGCACGCCCTCTCGCGCCATGACGATCAGGTCGTGCGCCGGGCGGCCCGCCGCGACCTTGAGATAACGATCGACAGGTCCCTGGAAGTGGAGACATTCGAGTTTGCGGTTGACCAGCACGGCGGCGGGACCATAGCTCTCCAACACCATTCTTCGGCAAAGCTCGGCGAGCTCGGCCTGGCGCGACGGCGTCTGGGTAAGTCCGGAAAGCATCCGCATCCGCGCTCCTTCGCCGGCGCTGGGCGACAAACCGATATCGCCGGGGCGGCTGCCGCCGACGCGTCGATAGAGGCGCTCGGACTTGGAGACGACGGCGAACCGGCCGTCGGCGCCGCCAATCGCCTCGGCATTTCCGAGAAGCAAGAGGCCGCCTTCGCGCAAGGCGAAATGGAAGACCGAGGCGACTTTGGCCTGCGCTTCGGGGCGCAGGTAGATCAGAAGGTTCCGGCACGAAACGAAGTCGAGACGCGCGAACGGCGGGTCGGCGAGCACGTCCTGCACCGTGAACACCACGCTGGAGCGCAGCTCGGGCGAAACCCGGTAGGAATGATCCTCCCGGGTGAAAAAGGCGTCCAACCGGCTCGGCGAGACGTCGGCCTCGATCGATTGGGGATAAAGGCCGTCACGAGCGATCGCCACCGCGTCCGGGTCGACGTCGCTGGCGAACACCTGCAGTTTGACGTCGCGCTTCGAGGCGCCGATCCGCTCGCGAAACAGCATGGCGAGGGAATAGGTCTCTTCGCCGGAACTGCAACCGGCGACCCAGATCCGCAGCGGCCGATCCAGAGCGTGATCGCGCACTAGGTCGGGAATGACTTTCTTCTCCAGGAAATCAAACACCGGCGCGTCGCGAAAGAAACCGGTGACGTTGATCAGCAGGTCGCGGGCGAGCTGATCGCGTTCGTTGGCGTCGCGAAGCAGGAGGTCGAGATATTCGCGCGCGGTCTTTGTCGCCGCCATCGCCATGCGCCGACCGACGCGGCGTTCGAGCGTGCCATGCTTGTAGTGGGTGAAGTCGTGAACCGTCTTGGCGCGCAGGAGTTCGATGATCTTCGGCAGCGCGGCCTGCACCGACTCTTGCGCGCGCAGCGTTTTCGGGGTTGACGCAAGAGTCGCGCCCTGTTCGTGCTCGACGAGCGCCTTGGCGATCTTCGCCGCAGGGAGCACGAGATCGACGTCGCCCGTGGCGATGGCGCTTTGCGGCATGCCGTCGTATTCGGCTTCGCCGATGTCCTGCGCGATCACGAGGCCGCCTTTCGCCTTGACCGCCTTGAGCCCAACGCTGCCGTCGGCGCCGGTTCCCGAGAGAACCACGCAGACCGCGCGCGCGCCGCATTCGCGCGCCAGCGAATTCAGCAGGAAATCGAACGGCAGGCGCGCGCCGTGGCGCTCTTGCGGCCGCGAGATCCGCAACGCTCCTGCGTCGACCGAAAGATAGACGCCGGGCGGAATGACATAGACGCGCTCGCGTTCGATCGCCATTCCGTCGGTCGCTTGCAGCACCGGCATCGCCGTGTTGCCCGCTAGCAAGTCGGCCATCATGCTTTCGTGGCTGGGGTCGAGGTGCTGGACAAGGATGAAGGCCATGCCGCTATTGGCGGGCAGCGCGGCGAGCAGCTTCCTGCACGCGTCAAGGCCGCCGGCCGAGGCGCCGATCGCCACGATCGGGAAATCGGCGCGGCTGCTGGCGGAAAGGGGCTTCCGAATCCACCGCCGCCGCCCCGCCTCGATTTTCTGCGGACGACTTCCAGGCATTCGGCTATGCTTCTCGAAGAGCGGCGCTCTCAAGGGGACGCTCGGATAATTCATAGCACAATGCGGGCGTTATTGCGACGTGTTTGAAGCCCGCGCTTTCGCCACTGCTCGGCCCGACGCGCCCGCGGTCTGAGTATTTCCCAGGCCGGCGCCCTCGGCGCGGAAGCGCCCCGTCCGGTCCGGATCGCCAGCGAACAGGGCGCGCAGACGCAAGTCCTTGATCTGCGCATGAAGCGCCGCGAGCGCCCGCCAGGACGGCGTAGCGGTTAACAGCGATCAATCGGCTTCTCCTAAAGTCAAACGAGCGCCTTGCTCTTGGCGTCGATCGCTCCGAGCAGCTCACGCCAAGAATCGACAAAACCCGTGGCGCCGTCGGATTACAACGACTCTCGCCGCCGGGCGAACGGAGCCCGCTCATTTGGTCAGCGCCTTGCGGAACGCTTGCAACTCGATCTCCCGCTTGGCGTCCGTCTTCGGATAGCTCATCGCAAGCCCCTCCAGCGTGTCGAGGACGATTTGGGAGACGATTAGACGGGCGTTCTCCTTTTCGTCGGCGGGAATGACGTACCAAGGCGCGGCGTCGGTGCTCGTCGCGCTGAGGCAGTCCTCGTAGGCCTTGGCGTAGTCGTCCCAGAATTCGCGCTCCTTCAGATCCGCGTCGCTGAACTTCCAATTTTTGGCGGGATCGTCGATGCGATCGAGAAGGCGCTTGCGTTGCTCCTCCTTCGAGAGGTGGAGAAAGACTTTGACGACGCGGGTTCCGTTGACGTCGAGGTGCCTTTCAAAGTCGTTGATGGAGCGATATCGCTCGCGCCAGACCTTCTTGTCGTGACGCGGCGGGTCGGGGATGGCCTCCCGATCGAGAATTTCTCGGTGCACGCGAACCACGAGCACTTCCTCGTAATAGGATCGGTTGAAGATCGCGATCCGACCGCGCTCGGGCAGGTCCTGCGTCGTCCGCCAGAGAAAGTCGTGTTCCAGCTCCGCTTCTGTGGGCTGCTTGAAGCTGTAAACGCGGCATCCCTGAGGATTGACGCCCGACATCACGTGGCGGATCGCGCCGTCCTTTCCTGCCGCGTCGGTCGCCTGAAAGATCACCAACACGGCATGGCTATTCGAGGCGTAGTGGAGTTCCTGCAGGGCGGCGAGCTTAGCGACATGCTCCTCCAGCAGGCTCTTGTACTGCTCCTTGGATTTGTAGACCGGATCGACTTTCGTCGGCCATTTCTCCAAATCGACCTTATCGCCTTCGCGCACGCGAAAGTCCTTGGCTTCGATCTTCATGACGACCCTTTCGGCGGCGCACGGCCGCGGCTATGTTCGACGGTCTATTCGGCGGCGCGAGGCGTGTGGGGCGACGCACGTCGGACGTCCGGCTTCGCCCGGGCAGCCTTGGGCTCGTCGCTTCGCTTTGGCGCGGCCGTCGCGGCGGCGGCGAGAACGCGATAAGCGAGCAGCTTCAGCGGGTCGGTGACGAGGAACCAACCCAGCGCATAGCCCCAAACCAGCGCCGCCCAGCCCCACCACAACGGCGTCACCAGGAAGCCGAAGAGACAGATCGCCGTCGCCAGGATCTGCGTGCCGACGACCGCGCCCAACAGGATCGAGGCCGGCCGGATCGTCCACCAGGGGCCGCGCGTGCGGGTCTGAAAGATCGTCAGATGACCGGCGACCGACAGCAGCAGATACATCATGGTCTGGAGCTGCGGGCGGTCGATGTGGAAGACTCGGTCGCCCAGATAAAACAGGCCGAAAGCGGCGATCGGGCCGACGAGCCCCAGCACGGTGGCGATCGTCAGAACCGTCCGCATGTCCCAGACTTCGGCCTGGTTCCGATAGCGGACGTTGTCATAGGCGATCGACAGGATCGCGCCGTCGTTGAGCAGGGCGAGCATGACGATCATAATCGCGGTGACGGGAAAGAAGTTGAAGACGACGATCGCCAGCGTCATGAACAGGAGCACCCGCAGCGTCTCGGCGATGCGGTAGATCGCGTAGCCGTTCATCCGCTGGAATATCTCGCGGCTCTCCTTGATCGCGTCGATGATCACGCCGAGCCCCGGCGTCACCAGCACGAGGGAGGCGGCCGCGCGCGCGGCGTCGGTCGCGCCGGAGACCGCGAAGCCGCAATCGGCCTTCTTCAGCGCGGGCGCGTCGTTGACGCCGTCGCCGGTCATGCCGACGATGTGCCCGTGCTTCTGCATGACGTCGACAATGTGGAACTTGTGCTCCGGGAAGACCTGGGCGAAGCCGTCGGCGTCCTCGATCTCCTTGGCGACCTCCGCCGTTTCCTCTGTCTTTGAATCGCCGAGTTGGCCGCCGTCGAGAATGTTCGCGCCCATCCCCAGGGTCTTGGCCATCTCGCGCGCGATCGCCAGCGCGTCGCCCGTCACCATCTTGATCTTCACGCCCATCTTGGCCGCCGTCGCGATGGTCTCCTTCGCGTCCGCGCGCGGAGGGTCGAAGAGAGGCAACACCCCGAGCAATCGCCATTTCCCGTCGTCCTCGGCTCGGGCGACGCCGAGCGCGCGAAAGCCGCGCGCGGCGAAGTCGTTGACCGCCTTGTCGACGGCGTCCTTGACCGTCGCGGCGTTTGTCGAGAGTTCCAGGATGACCTGCGGCGCGCCCTTGGTGACCTTGAAGGTCTTGCCGTCCGCGCCTTTCACCGTCGCCTCGGTGCGCTTGTGCACGGGATCGAACGGCGTGAAATGCGTGACCTCGAAGCGCTTCAGCGCGTCCTTGTCCTTAAGGCCGCCGAGGACGGCCAGATCGATGGTGTCGTCATTCTCCTGGCGCGAGGCGAGCGCGCCGGCGAGGATGAGTTCGTCGGGCGTGATCTTGTCGAGGCAGAACGGCGCTCCCAGCGTCAGCTTGTTCTGCGTCAGCGTCCCCGTCTTGTCGGCGCAGAGCACGTCGACGCCGGCCAGTTCCTCGATCGCGACCAGTTTGCTGACGATCGCCTGCTTTTTCGCGAGCTTGCGCGCGCCCACCGCCATCGTCACCGACAACACCGTGGGCATCGCCACGGGAATGGCGGCGACGGTCAGGACCAGCGCGAATTGCAGCGTCGTGAGAATGGCTTCGCCGCGATAGATCGACAGCGTGACGATCACCGCCACCATGATCAGCGCGAGAACGATGAGAAAGTCGCCGATCTTCAGCACGGCCTTCTGGAAATGGCTGACCGTGACCGCCGTCTCGACCAGTTCCGCCGTCCTGCCGAAATAGGTTTTGCCGCCTGTCGCATAGACCAGCGCGTCGATCTCGCCGCGACGAATGATCGAGCCCGAGAAAACCGCGTCGCCGGATTTTCGCGCCGCCGGCAAGGATTCTCCCGTCAGCGCCGACTGATCCACCGAAATTTCGTCGCCGTCCAACAGACGCGCGTCGGCGGGAACGATATCGCCCAGGCGCAGGCGGATCGCGTCGCCGGGAACCAGGTCCTTCGCGGGAGGCGTGACCCATTTTCTGTCGCGCTTCACCCGCGCCTTGATCGCCAGTCGCGCCTTCAAAGCGTCGATCGCGTTGCCGGCCTCGCGTTCTTCCCAGAAGCCGATGGTCGCGTTGGCGAGGAGCAGGACGAGAATGATGAAGAAGTCGGGCCAGTGCCGAACGACGGCGGACAAAACCACCGCGACTTCGATCATCCACGGAATGGGGCCCCAGAAATAGCCGAGGAACTTGAGCAGCGCGTTTGTTCGCTTTTCCGCGATCTCGTTGGGGCCATGCTGAGTCAGTCGCTTCTTCGCCTCGGCCTCGCTGAGGCCGTCCGGGGATGAGCCGAGTCTCCTTTCGACCTCTGCGAGCGGTAGCTTCTGAAGGTCGTCCTTAGCGACGGGCTTGGCGCCCGGCTTGGTATCGGGCGCTTTGGCAGGATCGGCGTGGGTCGCCATCTCGGAACTTCCTTCTTTGCCTGTCGGCGTCACGCTGGTCGCGAAGGTCTGGACGCGCCCGCTCGGCGCGCTCGATCGCAGCCACTCGAATCCGTCGCCTGCGTATGAGCGATCCGCATTCCGGCGCCCTTTGTCGAAAGGTCACGGGGCGTCAGCGAACAGGGCGCACAGATGCGCGTTCTTGATCTGCGCATGATGCGCCGCGAGCGCCCGTCAGGACGGCGCAGCGGCTAAGAGCGGTCATCGGCTTCTCTAAAGTCAAACGAGCGCCTTGCTCTTGGCGTCGATCGCCCCGAGCAGCTCACGCCAGGAATCGACAAAACCCTTGGCGCCGTCGGATTGCAGCCGCTCCGCCAGCGCCGGAAGGTCGGCGCCCGCCTTGGCGTGCGCCGACAGCGCCGCTTCCGATCCGCCGCCGTCGCGCGGCAGCGCGACAGGCGCCGCCCCGTGATCGGCGAAGGCGAGAAGCGTTTCCTCAGGCATCGTGTTCACCGTGTTTGGCGCCGCGAGGCCGGCGACATAGAGCGTGTCGGGCGCGTTCTCGTCCTTGACGCCGGTGCTGGCGAACAGCAGCCGCTGCGCGCGCGCGCCGAGGTTCTCCAACCGCTGAAATCGATCGCTCTCCAGCACATCGCGATAGGCCTTGTAGGTCTGCATGCCGACCGCGACGCCGAGCGTGTCGCGCAGTTCGGCCGGCTCCTCGCGCGCCACGGCGCGGTCCCAGCGGCTGACGAACAGCGAGGCGACCGAGCGGACGTCGGGCGAAAGGCCGGCGACGACTCGCCGCTCCAGCCCCTTCATGTAAGCGTCGGCCGCGGCCCGGTACTGCTGGGCGGAGAACAGCAGGGTGACGTTGACCGGAACGCCGGCGAAGATCGCTTCCTCGATCGCCGGCAGGCCTTCCGCCGTGCCGGGAATCTTGATGAACAGGTTGGGCCTGTTCGCTTGGGCGTGCAGTCTCTTGGCCTGCTCGATCGTCGCCTGCGCGTCATAGGCGAGCAGCGGCGAGACCTCCAAGGACACGAACCCGTCCACCCCGCCCGTCAGCGCATGGACGCCGGCGAAGAGATCGGCCGCCCGGCTGATATCCTGGATGGCGAGCGCGAAGAACAGCGCCTCGCCCGATTTGCCTTCGTTCCGTTGCCGGCGAATTTCCGCGTCGTACGACTTGCTGCGGGAAATGGCGTGGTCGAAGATCGTCGGATTGGAGGTGAGGCCGGTGACAAACTTTTCGTCGATGTAGCGCTTAAGCGCGCCGCTATCGAGCAGGTCGCGGGTTATGTTGTCGAGCCACAGGCTCTGTCCGAGCTGGCTCAGGCTCTTGGGCGCGTTCGAATCCATGGCTGTCTTTCCTCGTCGCTCGGCGGCTAAGGCCGCGGCGGGATCGCGCTCGGCGCCCGATGGGTTGAACGGCGGACGCGCCGCGCCCGCCGCCCGACGTCTCGCCTGGGTCATTTCCGCGCCGCCTGCTCCAGCACGTATGCGGCCGCCCCCAGCAGGGCGGCGTTGACGGTGATGACGTGAACTGGCGTAGCGTGCAGCAGGTTGGCGAAGCGTCCCTTGGCGGCGAAGGCCCTCATGAAGGCGCCGTCCTGAAGCTGGGGAATCAGCCGCGGCGGCAGGCCGCCGGCGAGATAGACCCCGCCCGTCGCCATCACCTTCAGCGCGAGGTTGCCCGCCTCGGCGCCCCAGACGTCGATCACGACGCGCAACGTCTGAGCCGCCAGAGGATTGTTGTCGGCGTCGTTCAGCGCCGCTTCCAGGATCAGCGGCGTGCGATCTTGCGCGGCCTGCAAGGCGTCGGCGAAACTCGCGCTTTCGCACCAAGGATCGAGAGAACGCACGTAGTCGTAGATGTTTTGTACGCCGGACCCGGAGCAGACTCGTTCGTAAGCCGCATGACGGAAGCGGTCGGTCAGATACGCCCACAGCCCGACCTGGAAGTGATTGGTAGGCGCGAAATCACAGTGACCGCCCTCCGAGGAGCAGGCGATATAGTCGTGTCCGCTCCAGACTAGAAACGATTCGCCAAGTCCGGTGCCGGGCGCGAGCACGGCGATCGGCGCGTGTTGCACGGATTTGCCGGCATTGATCTCCACGGTCTCGCCCGGCTCGAGATGCGGCACCGCGTGGGCGATGGCTCCCAAATCGTTCAGCAGAGTAACCTGCTGAAGACCAAGGTCGCGAGCCAGAGCGGCTTCGTCGAGGTCCCATGGCAAATTCGTCAGGTGCGCGCGCCCGCCGCTGACCGGGCCGGCCACGTCGAAACATGCGAAAGTGGCGTGGCCGCCGGTCTTAGCCAGGAACGCCTCGACGATTGGCGTCAGTCCCTCGTAGTCAGCGCTGTTAAATTCCTGCTCGGCCACGAACTCGCGTGGGCCGGCCTGCGGCGAGACGAGCGCCAGCCGGGTCGTAGTGCCGCCGACGTCGCCTGCGATCAGCGTCACTTGCCCGGCTCCATCCAGAGCTGCTGGATCTGTTCGAGCGACTGTCCCTTGGTCTCCGGCACGCAGAAGTAGATCCAGATCCAGGAAACGCCGCAGAACAGCGCGAACAGCCAGAACGTCAGCGAATTGCCAATCGCCCCGATCACCGAAAGGAAGAATTGGCTGACCAGGAAGGCCGAACCCCAGTTGACCGCCGTGGCGACGGCGACGGCGCGACCGCGGATGTGGCCGGGGAAGACTTCGTTGATAACCGTCCAAACCACCGGCCCCATCGAGAACGCGAAGCAGATGATGAAGCCGACCAGGGCGAACAAGGTGACGACGCCTGCGGCGCTCGGGCCCGTCGCCGCGGCGGCGCCGGCGGCGGCGTCCGTCACGATGAACTGGAAGGCGACGCCCACCGCGATCAGGCTGATCCCCATCCCGATCAACCCGGCGAGCAGCAGCTTCCGCCGCCCCAGGCGATCGATGAAGGCGATGGCGATCAAGGTGGCGAGGACGTTGACGGCGCCGATCGCCCACGTGGTCACCGTCGTCTGAGCGGCCGGCGTGGTGAAGCCCGCGGAGGAGAAGATCTGATCGGCGTAGTAGATGATCGCATTGATGCCGGTGATCTGCTGAAAGACCGCGAGCCCGACGCCGATCGCCAATGGGCGACGCCATTCTCGGTGAAACACTTCGCCCCAGGAGGCGCGCGCGCCTTCTTGGCGCAATACCTTCGCGATGGCGTCGAGAGGCGGCTCGACGTCGGCGCCGGGGCTTACTTTGCGAAGCTCCGCGGCCGCTTCGGGACGACGGCCCATCATCATCAGCCAGCGCGGCGATCTCGGCGCCGCCAGCGCCACGGCGAACAGCAGCAGTCCCGGCACGGCCGACGCTCCCAGCATCATGCGCCAAGCGCCGCTCTTCGACAGCCAGCCGTCGACCAGATAGGCAAGGAAAATGCCGATGGTGATGGCGAGCTGGTAGCAGGAAACGAAACGGCCGCGAACGGCCGTCGGCGCCAGTTCTGCGGCATAGAGCGGCGCCGCGACGGCGGCGACGCCGACGCCCGCGCCGACCACCAACCGTCCGGCGACCAGGATGAGCGTGTCCGGCGCAAACGCTTGCACCACGGCGCCCAGCGTGAACATCACGCCCGCGATCAGCACCGTAGGCTTACGGCCGACTTGGTCCGCCAGTTCGCCGCCGGCGAGCGAGCCGAACAACGCGCCCAGCGTGACCCAGCTCGTCACCACCTCGATCAGCAGCGGGCTGAGCGTGAAGGTCGATTTGATTCCGCGCAGCGCCCCTGAGATCACGCCTTGGTCGTAGCCGAACAGTCCGCCGGCGAAGAGGACGACCACCAGCACCAGCCACAACCATGGCGTCATGGTCTGGCCGAACGTTCGCGGCCGCTCCGGCGATTGGGCCGGCGCTTTGCCGAGAGTCGCTGGAATTGTCATGTCAGGTCTCCCTGTGTCTGTCGGGTCGCGCGGGCGTCGATACGACCGCGAGACTGGTGGGGTAATTTCGTAGGGCGGTCATGCCGCGCCTGAAGTCGAGCGGCTCCAAGATGAGGGCGCCGGCAGGCGCGCCAAGAAAAGCGGGAGCGTGCATCTCCAAAATCTCCCCTGAACCGCGAACGGGCGCGACCCGTGCGCTCAGAAGCGATCCGCAGCGACCGCTTGGTTCAAACCATACCGGTCGACGAAACGAGAGCGGGAGACTCGGAATCTACTCAGGTTCAGATCGGCTCGCGTCTAAGCGCGGAGAACCGATCCCAGGCGAACGGGTTAAGCCTTCGAGCGCGGGTCTCCGTCGCGCTCGGCTCGGCTGTCTTGGCTTGCTTCGCGGCGCATCTGTTTCCGCCGTCCGCCGCCAAGCCAGCGCTGCCGTATAGGTAAATTCCGAGCCTGCCCCAAGCGATGGCCGGCGGCTATGTCTGAAATCGGCGAGACCTTGAAGCGGTCGTCCGCCGCTCGGCGCCGAGTTGTCAGCGCTGCGGCTGCGCGACCGCTCAGGGCCTCATTTTGCGCTTGGCCAAGACGCGGAAGGCCGACGATGCGGCCTACGCGCAGCCCATCATTCGGGCGCCCGAAACCCGAACCGGATTAGAGCAAAGGATCGCGACAATGAACGTGCCGACTTTGAAGCTACGGTCCAAAGACGCCGCCGCCGCGGGCGCGATTCCTGTCAAGCAGGCGACGCTGAATTCGGACGAGTTGCGCAAGATGGACGCCTATTGGCGGGCCGCCAATTACCTGTCGGTCGGACAGATTTATCTCTACGACAATCCCCTGTTGCGCGAGCCGCTGACGCTCGCGCACGTGAAGCCCCTGGTGGTCGGACATTGGGGCACGACGCCGGGCCAGAATTTCATCTATGTCCACTTGAACCGGGTCATCAAGAAGCTCGACCTCGACATGATCTACATCGCCGGTCCCGGCCACGGCGGTCCGGCGTTGGTGAGCAACGTCTATCTCGAAGGCGTCTGGAGCGAAGTCTATCCGAACGTCACTCAGGACGCCGCTGGTCTGAAGAAGCTGTTCAAACAGTTCTCGTTTCCCGGCGGAATCTCGAGCCATGTCGCGCCGACGACGCCGGGGTCGATACACGAGGGCGGCGAGCTGGGATATTCGCTCAGTCACGCCTTCGGCGCGGCGTTCGACAATCCCGACCTGATCGTCGCTTGCGTGATCGGCGACGGCGAGGCGGAGACGGGTCCGTTGGCGACCTCATGGCAGTCCAACAAGTTTCTCAATCCAATCACCGACGGCGCCGTGCTGCCGATCCTGCACCTCAACGGCTACAAGATCAGCAATCCGACCGTGCTGGCCCGCATCGAGTCCGAGGAGCTGGAGCAGTTCTTCAAAGGCTGCGGCTGGACCCCGTACTTTGTCGAAGGCGACCAGCCGGAAGCGATGCATCAGCTCATGGCCGCCACGATGGATCAGGCGATCGAGGACATCCGCGAAATCCAACAGAATGCGCGCGACCGGAGCGACGCTTCTCGGCCGCGCTGGCCCGTGATCGTGCTCAGGTCCCCCAAGGGTTGGACAGGACCGAAGGTCGTCGATGGCCTGCCGGTCGAGGGCACCTTCCGCGCCCATCAGGTGCCGCTGCTCGTGGACGCCGCCCATCCCGATCACGTCAAGCAGCTCGAAGAATGGATGAAGAGCTACAAGGCGGAAGAATTGTTCGACGACAAAGGCCGCCTGACGCCCGAGTTGGCCGAGCTGGCGCCCGAGGGCGCCCGGCGGATGGGCGCCAATCCGCACGCCAACGGCGGCATTCTCCTGCGCGACTTGCGCATGCCCGACTTCCGCGACCATGCGGTGAAAGTCCCTTCGCCCGGCGCCGTCGACGGCCAGGACACGCTGGTGCTCGGCAAGTTCCTGCGCGACGTGGCCGCGCTCAATCGGGATCAGCGCAATTTCCGCGTCTTCGGTCCCGACGAGACGCTGTCGAATCTTCTCGGCGCGGTGTTTGAAGTCACCAACCGCCAGTGGGATGCGCGCGAGGTCGAGAATGATGAATTCCTCGCGCCCGACGGACGCGTGCTGGATTCGATGCTGAGCGAGCACCAGTGCGAGGGCTGGCTCGAAGGTTATCTGCTGACCGGGCGACATGGGCTGTTCAACAGCTACGAGGCCTTCATTCGCATCGTCGATTCGATGTTCAGCCAACACGCCAAGTGGTTGAAGGTCACGCTGGAGCTGCCCTGGCGCCGGAAGATCGCGTCGCTGAACTATCTGCTCGCTTCTCACGTTTGGCAGCAGGATCACAACGGCTTCACCCACCAGGATCCCGGCTTCCTCGACCATGTGATCAACAAGAAGGCCGACGTCGTGCGGGTCTATCTGCCGCCGGACGCCAATTGCCTCTTGTCGGTGTTCGATCACTGCCTACGCAGCCGACACTACGTCAACGTCGTGGTGGCCGGCAAACACGCTCTCCCGCAATGGCTGACCATGGATGCTGCGGTTGTTCATTGCACCCAAGGCATCGGCATCTGGCAATGGGCGAGCAACGATCAGGGGAGCGAGCCGGACGTGGTGATGGCTTGCTGCGGCGATACGCCCACGCTGGAGATTCTCGCCGCCGTTTCCATTCTTCGCGAGCATCTGCCCGATCTCAAGATCCGGGTGATCAATGTCGTCGATCTGATGCGGCTCCAGCCTCGCGCGGAGCATCCGCACGGACTGAGCGAAGCCGACTACGACTCGCTCTTCACCAGGGATAAGCCGATCGTTTTCGGGTTCCATGGGTATCCCTCGCTGGTCCACGAGCTGACCTACCGCCGAACCAATCGCAACCTGCATGTTCGGGGTTACAAGGAGGAAGGCACGATCACGACGGCGTTCGATATGCGCGTGCAAAACGAGATCGACCGCTTTCACCTCGTTGAAGACGTCGTCGACAAATTGTCCAATCTCGGCAGCAAGGGCGCCTATCTGAAGCAGGTGATGCGCGACAAGCTGATCGAGCACAAGCACTACATCGACGAGCATGGCGAGGATCTTCCGGAGATCCGGAACTGGAAGTGGAGCGCCGCCAAATGAATGCGCAAAAGCTCATCGAAATCGCGAGGAGGCTCGTCAGCGACGACAAAGGCCTGCTCGCGATGGACGAGGGCAATGCGACCTGCGACAAACGATTGGCCAATTCGGGCGCGTCCTGGCGGCGCGATGGATCGGCGCGCCGGCGCTCGAAGGGCGGCGTCTTGCGTTCGACCCAGCTTCGCTCAGCGTTCTCGGCCACGAACCTCCCCGTCCCGAGACGCCGGTCGTCGCGCTCTGGAACGCCGCTCCGAGATCCTTACCAACAGCCGATAGAACGCGCTCCGTTCCGACCCTTCGCTTGAAAGGACGAGCGACATGCTCAAGAATTGGCGGGCGAAAGAAGAGGACGTGGAGGCGATCGCCGCGGCGCGACAAAAAGACCCCTTCGCCGTTCTCGGGCCGCACCTCACCCCCGAGGGATGGACGATCCGGGCGTTCGTCACCGATGCGCTCGGCGTGCGCGCTATCACGCGCGGGGGCGCTCCGATCGTCGAGCTCGAACGCCGCAAGGACGATTTCTTCGAAGCCTTGATCCCGGAGGCGACGGAGCGGCCGGTCTACCGGCTCGAAGTGACGCGCGCCAATGGCGTCGACTCTTATGAGGACGCTTACGCTTTCGGCCCTGCGCTGGGGCCGCTCGACGACCATCTGCTGGTCGAGGGCTCGCACAAGCAGCTCTATCGCCGCCTCGGCGCGCAGCTCGCCCGCCACGAGGGCGCCGACGGCGTCGTTTTCGCGGTTTGGGCGCCAAACGCGTCGCGCGTTTCGGTGGTCGGCGATTTCAATCAGTGGGACGGACGCAAGTGCCAGATGCGCAAACGCATCGACAGCGGTCTTTGGGAGATCTTCGTCCCCCACTTGAGCGCCGGCGCGGTCTACAAGTATGAGATCGTCTCCGCCGACGGCGTGGTGCAGCCGCTCAAGGCCGACCCCTTCGGCTTCGAGGCGGAAATGCGCCCCTCGACCGCCTCGGTCGTCGCCCGCACCACGGATTTCTCCTGGAGCGACGCCGACTATCTTGAGAGCCGCAAGCAAGGTGAAGCGCGGCGCCGGCCGATTGCGATTTTCGAGGTCCACCTCGGCTCATGGCGGCGCGGCGATGACAATCGCTTCTTGAGTTACGACGAGCTCGCCGACCAACTGATCCCCTACGCCGTCGATCTCGGCTTCACGCATCTCGAGTTGCTGCCCGTCAGCGAGCACCCGCTCGACGCGTCGTGGGGCTATGAGCCGATCGGGCTGTTCGCGCCGACGCGGCGCTTCGGCGCGCCGCAAGCCTTCGCGCGCTTCGTCGATCGCGCGCATGCGGCGGGACTCGGCGTGATCCTCGACTGGGTGCCCGCGCATTTTCCTACCGACGCGCAGGGCCTGGCGCATTTCGACGGCGGCCCGCTCTACGAATACGCCGATCCGCGCAGGGGCTTTCAACCCGACTGGAACACCGCGATCTACGACTTCGGCCGCAAGGAGGTCGCCAATTTCCTTTACGCTAGCGCGCTTTATTGGGTCGACCGTTATCACGTCGACGGCCTTCGCGTCGACGCGGTCGCCTCGATGCTCTATCTCGATTACTCCCGCAAACCCGGCGAGTGGCTGCCCAACGTTGAAGGCGGCAATGAGAATCACGAGGCGATCGCCTTCCTCAAGCGCGCCAACGAACTGGTCTACGGCCTGTTCCCCGGCGCGATGACGATCGCGGAGGAATCGACAGCTTTCTCGGGCGTCTCGACGCCGACCAACCTCGGCGGCTTGGGTTTCGGCTTCAAATGGAACATGGGTTGGATGCACGACACGCTGGAATACATGTCGCGCGACCCGATCTATCGGCGCTGGAGCCACGACAAGATGACTTTCGGGCTCCTCTACGCCTTCGCCGAGAATTTCATCCTGCCGATTTCGCATGATGAGGTCGCTCACGGCAAAGGATCGGTGGTCGGGAAAATGCCCGGGGACGAATGGCGGCGCTTCGCCAACGCGCGCGCCTATTACGGCTTCATGTGGGGCCATCCCGGCAAGAAGCTGTTGTTCATGGGTCAGGAATTCGGCCAGACCAGCGAATGGAATTGTGACGAGGCCTTGCCGTGGTGGCTGCTCGACTTCTGGCCGCACCAGGGCCTCCAGGCGTTGGTGCGCGACCTCAACCGTCTCTATCGCGAAACGCCGGCGCTCTATGCGCGCGACTGCGAGTCGCAGGGTTTCCGCTGGATCGTCGTCGACGACGAAATGCAGTCGGTGCTGGCGTTCTTGCGCATGGGCGAGGAAAGCGATCCCCCGGTCGCGGTCGTTTGCAACTTTACCCCTGAAGCGCGCCAGAACTACCGCATCGGATTGCCGCATTCCGGACGATGGCGCGAAGCGCTGAACACCGACGCGGCGCTCTACGGCGGCTCCAACGTCGGCAATGTGGGCGCCGTCGAGGCCGAGGCGCGGCCGCTGCACGGCCTTCCCGCATCGGCCGCGCTGACCCTGCCGCCGCTCGCGACATTGTTCCTCGTTTATGAAGCGACGTGAACCCAAGCTCCGCCAGAAGAGCGAAACGGGCTAGAGTTTGCAGGAGGAGCGTATGAACTCCAGGAATGCGACGAGGGACCTTTCCCACGGCCCACCCTATGCGCGCCGCGCAATGGCTTACGTGTTGGCGGGCGGGCGTGGCAAACGCCTGATGGAACTGACCGATCGCCGCGTCAAACCCGCCGTCTACTTCGGCGGCAAATCGCGCATCATCGATTTCGCCTTGTCGAACGCGCTCAACTCCGGCATCCGCCGCATCGCCGTCGCCACGCAATACAAGGCTCACAGCCTGATCCGACATTTGCAGCGCGGGTGGAACTTCTTCCGTCCCGAACGCAACGAGAGCTTCGACATTCTGCCGGCGTCGCAGCGCGTCTCCGAGACGATGTGGTATCTCGGAACCGCCGACGCGGTCTATCAGAACATCGACATCATCGAGAGCTACGCGCCGCAGTACATGGTGGTGCTGGCCGGCGATCACATCTACAAGATGGACTACGAGAAAATGCTCCAGCAGCACGTCGAGTCGAAGGCCGACGTGACGGTGGGCTGCCTCGAAGCCTCGCTCGAGGAGGCCAAAGGCTTCGGCGTCATGCACATCGACGAACAAGACGCCATCCTCTCCTTCCTGGAGAAGCCTGCTGAGCCGCCGCCGATGCCCGGCAAGGCCGATAAGGCGCTGTGCAGCATGGGCATCTATGTTTTCGAGACCAAGTTCCTCATCGAGGAGCTCAAGCGCGACGCCGCTGATCCCAATTCGTCGCACGATTTTGGCAAAGACATCATTCCCTACCTCGTCGCCAAGGGCAAAGCGGTCGCGCACCACTTCTCGGAATCCTGCGTCGTCGCCAACGAGGAGTCGGTGGCCTACTGGCGCGACGTCGGGACGGTCGACGCCTATTGGGCGGCCAACATCGACCTGACCGACATCATTCCCGATCTCGATCTCTACGATCGCACTTGGCCGATCTGGACCTACGGCGAGATCACGCCGCCGGCCAAGTTCGTCCACGACGTCGACGGCCGGCGCGGCGTCGCCATTTCGTCGCTGGTCTCGGGAGGCTGCGTCATTTCCGGCGCGGCGATTTCGCGGTCGCTGCTATTCACCGGCGTGTGGGCGCATTCCTACGCGACCATCCACGAGACGGTCGCGCTGCCCTATTCGCAGATCGGCGGGCGCGCCCGCCTGCGAAAAGCGGTGATCGACTCCGGCGTCATAATCCCCGATGGTCTGGTCGTCGGCGAGGATCCGGAACTCGACGCCAAGCGTTTCCGGCGCACAGAGAACGGCGTCACGCTGATCACGCAACCCATGCTCGACAAGCTTGGCCAATGACCGCGCTGGCCTATCTGTGACTTTGCGGCGACGGGGAAGTCGACAGCGCCAACTGCAGGCGCGAGCCGGCGCCCGCGTGCGCATTCCGCGGCTGCCGAGCGCCCATTCCGCGGGATCGTGGGCCTGACGGGAGCAAGGTCTGAGCGCCCTGCGGAAATGGGCGGGCCCGGATGTCGCGGCGCCGACGGCCGTGCTGTTTCGTGAGACCGGGACCATCGGAGACTTGGCGACGGGTCGATCTGAGTAGATTCCGACTCTACGGCCCGGACCCGCCTGCGGCTAATGGAGACGACGTCAGCGCGCGCTCCAGAGGATTCGAGCTGGGACCGGGCCAAAGCGCCGGCGTGGGCTGATGGCGCCGCGCAACCGCGGGCCACAAACTTTCGCGCGGTTCGGCCATGGACCGCGAACCTAATTCGACGACCTCTTTTGCACCCCGCGTCAACTGCGTTTACGGGGCAATCGCGAGAACGCAGATGTTGAATGCAGGCATTGATGTTCTCCAGCTCGACCGGACGGCGCTTTTCCTGGACGTGGACGGCACCCTTCTTGATCTTGCCGCGTCGCCGATGGCCGTGGTTGTTCCCCACGGGCTGGTCGAATGTATCGCCGACATCGAGCGGGCGCTTGGCGGCGCGTTCGCTCTCGTCAGCGGACGAACGTTGGCGGATCTCGATTGGCTGTTCTCGCCGCTGCGCCTGAGAGCGGGCGCCGTTCATGGCGCCGAAATTCGCTACGATCCGCAGACGCCCGTCATCGTGGACGCGGCCGCCGCCGCCTTGCCCGCGCGGCTATGGCGGTCCTTGAACGAGTCTCTCGCGGATTTTCCTGGCGTCTTCGCGGAAGACAAGCGCTTCAGTTTCGCGGTGCACTACAGAGCCGCGCCGAACTGCGGCGCGGACTTGCGGAAGCTTCTGCGGCGGCTTGTCGCCGCCGAGGCGATTCCCGACATGCAAATCGTCGACTCACGCCTCGCCTTCGAAATCAAAGGCGGTGGGTTCGACAAAGGCTCGGCGATCAATCGATTTCTCGCGCGCTCGCCGTTCGTCGGCCGTGTCCCGATCTTTGTCGGTGACGATGGGACCGACGAGGCGGGTTTTGCGGCGGTCGTTGAGCGTCACGGCGTAGCCTATTCGGTCGGTCAGTTCAGGCCCGGCGTCAGCGGAGTGTTTTCCGAGCCCTCGATGGTCCGCGGCTGGCTCGCCCGTTCGGCCGCGCAAGTGGCCTGCACATGAGCGAAAAAGTGCAAAAGAACTTTCAAAATCTCGATCTCGCGCTGATCGGCAATTGCCGAGTTGCGGCTCTTGTCGATCGCTGCGCTCGCATCGTCTGGTGGTGCTTTCCGCGTTTCGACTCCGATCCCGTGTTTTCAAGACTACTGGCAGGCGACGAGGAGAAGGGCTTTTGCGAGGTGGCGCTGGTCGATCTCGTCGATTCCGATGCAAAATACCTGCGCAACACCGCCGTGGTCGAAACCCTTCTGACGGATGCGCATGGCGCACAAGTGCGGGTCACGGATTTCGCGCCGCGGTTCGATCGATTTGAGCGCACTTTCCGACCGCCGCAGATCATCCGGCGCATCGAGCCGCTGCATGGCCTGCCGCGCATCGCGATCAAAGTCAGGCCGACCTGCAATTACGGCCATCCAGTCGATGAAGTCGTCGTTGGATCGAATCATATCCGCTACCTCGGCGGCGCCGAGGTGATGCGGCTGACCACGGACGCGCCGCTGTCCTACATCACGTCGGAAATCAACTTCGTGTTGACCCAACCCGTCAATCTGATTTTCGGGCAGGACGATCCGTTTCGCAGCGCGATCGACGTGACAAGCCGCGAATTTCTCGACCGCACGCGTGAGCACTGGCTCGGATGGGTGCGCCATCTCGGCGTGCCGTTTGAATGGCAATCCGCAGTCGTTCGCGCGGCGATCACGCTCAAGCTTTGCAACTACGAGGAAACCGGCGCCATCGTCGCCGCCCACACGACTTCGATCCCCGAAGCGCCATCGACCCAACGCACTTGGGATTATCGCTACTGCTGGCTGCGAGACGCATTTTTCGTCGTCGACGCGCTGAACCAGCTCGGCGCGACCCACATGATGGAATCCTACATCAACTATTTCACCACCATCGCCGCCGATGGCGTGACCCACATGCGCCCCGTGCATGGCATCGTGCCGTTCAGCTCCCTCGAAGAAACGGTGGCGCCCGATCTTCAGGGCTTCATGGGGCACGGTCCCGTCCGCGTCGGCAACCAAGCTGCGACCCAAACCCAACACGACGCCTATGGCAGCGTCGTGCTGGGGGCGATGCAAATGTTTATCGACGAACGTCTGCCGAAAATGGGCGACGAGGCGCTCTTTCGGCAGCTCGAGCCGCTCGGCGAGCATGCGCTTCGCTATGCGTTCGAGCCCGACTCGGGCATTTGGGAGTATCGCAAGCGCGCCAGGGTGCACACCTATTCCGCGGCGCTATGCTGGGCGGCGTGCGATCGCCTCGGGCAAATTGCGCATCGCTTGCGCCTTTCCGATCGGTCGCAATATTGGCGCGCGCGCGCGGTCGCGATCAGGGACAAGATTCTCGCCGAGGCGTGGGACGAGAAGCGCGGCGCGCTGACTGGGGCGCTTGGACACCCCGATCTCGACGCGAGCGTATTGTTGTGCGCCGACCTCGGTCTGCTTGCGTCGACGGACCCGCGCTTTCGCAGCACTTGCGACGTCATAGGACGCGAGCTGATGCGCAACGGGCGCATCATGCGCTATACGACCGACGATGATTTCGGCGCGCCCGAGACGGCGTTTCTTGCGTGCAGTTTCTGGTACATCAACGCGCTTTGCCTCATCGGCCGCAGAGACGACGCGCGGCGAATGTTTGAGGACATTCTCGATCGCCGCAATGCATTCGGGCTCCTGTCCGAGGACATTCATCCGGAGACCGGAGAGCTTTGGGGCAATTTCCCGCAAGCGTATTCGATGGCGGGGATCATAAACACGGCGACCCGTCTGTCGTCGAGTTGGGAGGAAGCATGGGCCCGCGTCTGATCATCGTCTCGAACCGAGTCGCCGTGCCTGAGCCCGGGAACGCGCAGATGGCGGGCGGGCTCGTGGTCGCAGTGAAAGCGGCGCTAAGAAACCGCACCGGCGTGTGGTTCGGCTGGAGCGGCAAGATCGACGAGACGGAGACGGCGGAGCCGCGCATCGTCGAGCGCAATCACATCACCTATGCCGTCATCGATCTCTCGAAAGGCGATTTTGAGGAATATTACAACGGGCTGGCGAACCGGGTTCTGTGGCCCATCATGCACTATCGCGTCGATTTGCAGGAATATTCGCGCGCCGATCATTCAGGCTATATGCGCGTCAATCGCCTGTTCGCCGACAGGCTCAGCGCCTTCCTCAGGGAGGACGACGTCGTTTGGGTGCACGACTATCATTTGATGCCGTTGGCAAGCGAACTGCGCGCTCGAGGGCACCTCAATCCAATCGGTTTCTTCCTGCACATCCCCTGCGCTCCGTTGGACATTCTGCGCACCTTGCCGCACCACGACGAGATTCTCGGCGCCCTCACATATTATGATCTCATCGGCTTTCAGACCGAGAACGATTGCGACAATTTCGCCGCCTATCTGTTGACAATGCCGGGCGCCAAAAAGGGACGCGGCTTGACGTTCGAAGTGGAGGGACGTCAGACCCGGATCGGGGCTTTTCCGGTCGGCATCGAGACCGCCGCCTACGCGCGGCTCGCGCGCAGCGCCGCGCGTTCGCCGCTCGTCAAGGAAATTATGGAGAGCCTCGCCGGGTTACGTTTGGCGCTCGGCGTCGATCGGCTCGACTATTCGAAAGGCATCATTCAGCGCGTCAACGCGTTCGACCGCTTTCTCGAAATCAACCCGGAGTGGCGATCGCGCGTCACCCTGTTGCAGATCACGCCGAGGAGCCGGTCCGACATCAAGGACTACGCCGAGATCGAGAACGAAGTGACGACGCTGATTGGCAAAGTCAACGGCCGCCATGGCGAGGCGTCCTGGACGCCGATACGATATGTCAATCGATTCTATTCGCGCACCGCGCTTTCGGGCCTCTATCGTGCGGCGGATGTGGCGCTCATTACGCCGCTTCGCGACGGCATGAACATCGTCGCCAAGGAGTATGTCGCGGCTCAGGATGCGGAAAATCCCGGCGTGCTCATCCTTTCGCAATTCGCCGGAGCGGCGGCGGAGCTCACCGGCGCGCTGATCGTCAATCCGCACGAGAGCGACGCTGTGGCCGCGGCGCTGAAGCGCGCATTGGGAATGCCGTTGTTCGAGCGACGCGAGCGCCACGGCCCGATGCTGGAGCATCTCCTGGTCCATAACATCGAGCGCTGGGCGGAAGACTATCTTGCTGCGCTCGCGGAGACGCGGCAGCGCCCGAGCTTGATGAGCGAACTGCGCGCATTTCTCAGCCCTTCGAAGCCGCGGAGCGATCGGCGCGCAACCCCGGAGGCGCGCAGAGAGGCTTGAGAGAGGTCTGCGCAGGAACTGGGGCATGCTGGTCGAAGTGGGCGCAAGGACAGATCTTGCGAGAACACATAGGTCAAGATCGCGGCGAGAAACATCGCAACGCCAACCCAGAACCACGGCGGGTGATGGACGCGTCGCCAGTTGCGACTTGGCGCGTCCCGCTGGGCGCGGCGATGGGGCCATCGCTCGTCGCCTGAACTCATTCCCTCCTTGACGCCGCCGCTCGTGCGTCGACGGCTCGTCAGTCTCCGCTTTCATCATCGACCAAGTCCGAGATCCAAATCTCTCGGCGGACGCCACATAGGTGCGTCCTTTGCTCCGGGGCGAGCCGAGCCTGAGACAAGGTCGCTGAAGCATCGGGCGTGAGTAGATTCCGACTCTTCACCGGCGTCCCGCCGCGAGGTATCGGCCCATGTGTCGAATGCTGATGTCTCTCAGCGAGAAGGACCAGACTGTTAGCGGCGTTGGACGTTGGCGTAGCGCGCTGGCGTCGCGTCGGAGATCTGGCCAAACAGATTGGACGAACCGATGAATCTCAAGACTCTCCTCGGCGCCGCCGCTGCGACGCTGGTCTTCGGAATGGCGCTGCCTGCCTCGGCCGACCAACAGGTCAAGGTCGGCGCCTTGCGTTGCGAGGTCTCCGCGGGCCTCGGCCTCATCATCACGTCGAGCAAGGAAGTCAGTTGCGCCTTTACGTCCGCGAATGGTTGGCGCGAGCACTATTATGGCCGGATCCATAAGTTCGGCCTCGATCTCGGCGCGACCGATCGCGGCGTTCTCGCCTGGGACGTGTTTGCTTCCGTCGAGGGACCGCGGCGCCACGCGCTCGCGGGCGAGTATGGCGGCGTCGATGCGTCGGCGACGGTCGGCGTAGGCGTGGGCGCCAATATTCTCGTCGGCGGCTCTGGCCGTGCGTTCACTCTGCAGCCTCTGTCGGTCGAAGGGCAGACGGGTCTCGCTCTTGCGGCGGGCGTGGAGTCCTTGACGCTTCGCTCCGGTCGCTGAACGAAGATCGCTGGAGACAGCCGGAGCCTGTTTCAGCGCCGGACGGCGACCCGTCAAATCGCCGCCCGGCGCTTAAGCGGGGATGCTCCATATCCGAGCGGGCGCCGCGTCGCACGGATGGACCGTCCGGTTCTCGTCCCGAACCGCCGCGCCGATCGCCATGCCCAGCCGGATAAGGCCGCGGGCAGGCGCAGAACGAAGGGGCTACGCAAATGGGCGTCGTTGAGAGCGTGGCGCAAGCCGACCCGGCGACCGTCGTGGACGCGAGCGCGCCGCGTGAAACGAAGAGCGACTCCGCTAAGGCGCCCGATCCGAAGAAGCGTCCTGTCATAAGCAAGAAGGGCAAAATCGTTCTCGGCGCGATCGCCTTGGCCGTGGTGGCGGCGGCCGGCGCCTTGACTTGGTTTTGGCTCCAACCCGAACCGATCGGGCCGGGTTTCGCCAGCGGCAATGGCCGCCTGGAGGGAACCGAGATCAATGTGTCGCCCAAGATCGCTGGCCGGCTGGCGCAGATATTCGTGAACGAAGGCGATTTCGTAAAGCAAGGGCAGGTCGTCGCTCAGATGGATACGGCGACGCTTCTGGCGCAGCGAGACCAAGCGCAAGCTGAGCTCACTCAAGCCGTCAACGTCATCGCGGCCGACGAGAGCTTGGTGGTGGCCCGGCAAGCGGATCGCGCCGCCGCGCAAGCGGTCGTCGCTCAGCACAAGGCGGCCTCGACGGTCGCCGAGGAGCAACTGGGGCGATCGCGCATTCTTCAAGCGCAGGGTTGGACGACGGGGCGGCAGTTCGATCAAGACCTTTCCGCCGAGCAGAGCAGCGACGCAGCGGTCGCGACCGCGCTGGCGCAAGTCGCGGCGGCCGATTCGGCGATCGTCACGGCGCAGGCTCAGGTGGTTGGCGCGCGTTCCGCCGTAGTCGCCGCGCAGGCGGCGATCGCCGTCATTCAGACCAATATCGACGACAGCGCGCTTCGTTCGCCGCGCGACGGCAGGGTTCAATATCGGGTCGCGCAACTTTCCGAGGTGATCGCGGCTGGCGGCGTGGCGCTCACCATCGTCGATCTCACCGATGTGTACATGACCTTTTTTCTTTCCGACGCCAGCGCCGGAAAGGTTGCGATGGGCGCACAGGCGCGCTTGGCGCTCGACGCGGCGCCCGAATTCGTGATTCCCGCTACGATATCGTTCGTGGCGGCGGTGGCTCAGTTCACGCCGAAAACCGTCGAGACCACCAGCGAGCGCGAGAATCTGATGTTCCGGGTGAGAGCTCGGATCGATCCGGAGATCCTCAGGAAGTTCATCACCCAGGTGAAGACCGGATTGCCCGGAACGGCTTACGTCCGTCTCGACGCGAGCCAACCTTGGCCGGCTCGCCTCGAGACGCGCCTGCCGAAGTGACCCTCTCCCCACACGACGATATCGGCATGGCCGTCCGTCTTAGGGACGTCAGCCTGCGATATGGCGAGACGTTGGCGCTCGACGGGGTTACGCTTGATTTGCCCGCGGGTCGGATCACCGGCGTGATCGGACCCGATGGCGTGGGGAAGTCGACGCTCTTCAGTCTCGTCGCCGGCGCGCGGGCCCTGCAGGACGGAAAGCTGGAGGTTCTGGGCGGCGACATGTCCGATCGCCGTCGCCGTGTCGAGGCGTGTCCGCGCATCGCCTACATGCCGCAAGGATTGGGTCGCAATCTCTACGCCACTCTTTCGGTCGCCGAAAATCTGGAGTTCTTCGCGCGCTTGTTCGGTCAGGGCAAGAGGGAGCGGGACAGCCGCATCGCGGATCTGTTGGCGAGCACCGGGCTCGCGCCGTTCCGGGACCGGGCGGCGGGGCAATTGTCGGGCGGGATGAAACAGAAGCTGGGCCTCTGCTGCGCTCTGATACACGACCCCGATCTTCTTATCCTCGACGAGCCGACGACGGGCGTCGATCCGCTGTCGCGGGTTCAGTTCTGGGGCCTGATTGATCGAATTCGCGCTTCGCGAAAGGGCATGAGCGTCGTCGTCGCGACCGCCTATATGGAAGAGGCCGCGGCCTTCGATCTGCTTGTGGCGATGAACGCAGGGCGGATTCTGGCGCGCGGAACGACCCAGGAGCTGCTTGAGCGCGCCGGCGTCGACAACCTCGAGGACGCGTTCATCGCCCTGATGCCGGAGGCGCAGCGACGCGGTCACAAGAAGGTGGTCATCGCCGAGAGGTCGAGCGACTCCGCGAGCGATGTCGTGATCGAGGCTCGCGGGCTGACCATGCGCTTCGGCGACTTCACCGCTGTCGACCATGTCGATTTTCGCATTGAGCGCGGCGAGATATTCGGCTTCCTCGGGTCGAATGGCTGCGGCAAGACCACGACCATGAAGATGCTGACGGGATTGCTGACCGCCAGCGACGGCGAAGCCTCGCTGTTCGGCAAGAGCGTGACCACGAGCAACGCGGAAACGCGGCGACGCGTGGGATACATGTCGCAGGCCTTTTCGCTCTATTCCGAACTGACCGTCACGCAGAATCTGGCGCTGCACGCCCAGCTCTTCAGCTTGCCCGAGGCCGAGGCGCCAGGGCGCGTCGCGGAAATGATCGATCGTTTCCAACTCGTCGCCGACAAAGACGCGATGCCGGACAGCCTGCCGTTGGGCGTCCGGCAACGCCTGTCGCTGGCCGTGGCGATGGTTCACAGACCCGAGCTTCTGATCCTCGACGAACCCACGTCCGGCGTCGATCCGATCGCGCGAGACATGTTCTGGCAAATGCTGGTCGATCTGTCCCGCAACGACCATGTCACCATCTTCATCTCGACCCATTTCATGAACGAAGCCGCGCGTTGCGATCGCATCGCCTTGATGAACGCCGGACGCGTCCTGGTCACGGATACGCCGTCCGCCGTCGTCGCCGGCAAAGGCGCGAAATCGCTGGAGGCGGCCTTCATCGACTATCTCATCGAGGCGAACGGCGAAAAGAAACGGCCCGCCTCGGCGCCGGCCTCGGCGGAGGCGCCTCGTGTCCAAAATCGCCGCGCCGCGGGCGGCTTCAGCGTTCGACGGGTGTGGAGCTACACCCTGCGGGAATCGCTGGAGCTGGCGCGCGACCCCGTTCGCGCGAGCCTGGCGCTGTTCGGTTCCCTTTTCCTGATGGTGATCTTGGGATTTGGTTTGAACTTGGACGTCGACAAGATCCCTTTCGCCGTTCTCGACCGCGATGGGACGGCGCTGAGCCGCGACTATGTCCTCAACCTCTCGGGTTCGCATTATTTCCTGCAACATGCGGCGATCATCGACGATTCCGATCTGTCGCGCCGCATGAAGGACGCCGAGCTTAGCCTGGCGATCGAGCTGCCGCCGAACTTCGGACGTGACGTCGAGCGCGGGACGCCTGTCCAGATTGGCGTATGGGTGGACGGCGCCATGCCGCAGCGGGGCGAAACCATCGAGGGCTACGTCGAAGGCATGCAGGCGGCTTGGCTTACGCAGGTCGCCTTGCAAAGCGGCGGCGCGACAACCTCGGCGAGCCCCGTGAACGTGCAGATCAGGTATTGGTACAATCCGGCCATCGTCAGCGTGGTGGCGATGGCGCCGGCGGTCATTCCGCTCCTGCTGTTGATGATCACGGCCATGTTGACGGCGCTGAGCGTCGTCCGCGAGAAGGAGCTCGGCTCCATCGTTAATCTCTACGTGACGCCCGTCACGCGCAGCGAATTCGTGGTCGGGAAACAAATTCCCTATGTCGTGTTGGGGATGGTCAATTTCGTTCTGCTGATCATCCTGACGACAACGGTCTTCGGCGTGCCCGTGAAGGGCAGTTTGGCGATGCTGTCGGTTTCCGCGTTCGCCTTCGTGCTGTTCGCGACCGCGTTCGGGCTTGTGCTGTCCACATTCATGCGAAGCCAGATCGCGGCCGTGTTCGGCACGGCGATCGGAACGATGATACCCTCAATACAATGGGCGGGGATGGTCAACCCGGTGTCTTCGCTGCAAGGCGCGGCCGCCTTCATCGGGCGCATCTATCCCGTGACCTATTTCCTCGCAATTTCCCGGAGCGCCTTTTCGAAAGGACTGGGCTTCGCCGATCTGTGGCCTTCGCTCGTTCCGATCGTGGCCGGCGTCGCCGTGCTGATGAGCCTGTGCGTCGTTCTTCTGAAGAAACAGGAGAGCTGAGCCGTGCGCGTATCCAACATCCTGAGGCTCGGCGTCAAGGAGCTTCGCAGTCTGACGCGCGACACTGTGATGCTGGTCTTGATCGCCTATGTATTCAGTCTGGGAATATATGTGGCGGCGACCGTCATCCCCGATACGCTCCACAACGCGCCCATCGCGATTGTCGACGAGGATGATTCCCCGCTTTCGCGTCGCATCGTCGACGCCTTCTATCCCCCGCTTTTTCTGCGCCCGGCGATAATCGCCGTCGACAAGGAAGGCCTTGGGCTGGACAAGGGACTCTATACCTTCGCCCTCGACATTCCGCCGAACTACGAAAGCGATTTGCTCGCCGGGCGCCAGCCCGCCGTACAGCTCAACGTCGACGCCAACCAGATCACGCAAGCCTTCACGGGGAGCGGTTATATCGAGTCGATGGTGGCTCAGGAGGTGACGACCTTCCTGAGGCGCGACGAACCCCTGCCGCGGGCGCCGATCGATATCGACATGCGCGCGAGTTTCAATCAATCGCAGACGCAATCGTGGTTCGGCGCGTCGATGGAAATCATCAACAATGTCACCATGGTCGCCATGATCCTGACGGGCGCGGCGTTGATCCGCGAGCGCGAGCACGGCACGATCGAACACTTGTTGGCGACGCCGGTGTCCCCGATCGAAATCATGACGGCGAAGATCTGGTCCATGGGCGCCGTGGTGCTGCTGGCTTGCGCGTTCTCGCTGATCTTTGTCGTGCGGCTCATCCTTCACATTCCGATCGCCGGATCTATACCGCTGTTTCTGAGCGGCGCGACCCTCAACATTTTCGCGACGACGTCCCTTGGCGTCTTTCTGGGAACTGTCGCGCGCTCCATGCAGCAATTCGGAATCATCGTGATCTTGGTCTTGCTTCCGTTGGACGTTCTGTCGGGCGGAATGACGCCACAAGACAGCATGCCGCAGCTCATCCAGTGGTTGATGATCGTGGCGCCGACCACGCATTTCGTCAACTTCGCCCAGGCTATCCTCTACCGCGGCGCTGGACTGGATATTGTATGGCCGGAGTTCTTGTATCTGCTGGTCATCGGCGCCGTCTTCTTTGGCTCGAGCGCGTGGTATTTCCGCAAAGCCATGATGAAAATGGCGTAAGAGACGCTTAAATCGACGACGCTGGTCGCGTCGCTTCTATGGCGGCGGCTCGGATTCCCTGGCGGATCGAGAGAGCCGCCATGTTGTTCCGCCTCAAGAAGTCGGGCGATCGCGCCTACCTCCAGATGGTCGAAAACAATCGCGTCGACGGCGCCGCGCGCCGGTCGGCGGTCGTCAACCTCGGCCGCGCGGACGGGCCGATGTCGGCGGCCGCCAAGCGCATCGGCGGCTCGCCGCCATTCGGCCGGATCTGGGAGCGGCTTGGGATCGGCGCGGTCTTGGCCGACGCGCCGGGGCGCGCGCCGATGGCGGCGCGCTCTTGCGCCTTGCAGCCAAGCCAATACATTGCTTCGTCTCGGCGATGCGGCGGGCGCGCCGGCGATGCGTTCCTCCGCCGCCGCCGCCGGATCGTCGCATGGCCTTTTCCTGCTTGAGCCGCGTGTTCGCCGCAAAGCCGCCGCGTCCGGCTTCGACGCCAGAGCGGACCCGCGTCTACGCGATCGGCGACGTGCACGGGCGCGACGATCTGCTCGACGCGATGGCCGGCCTGATCGAACGCGACTGCGCGAGCGCGCCCGCCGAGACGGTCACGGTGACGATCGGCGACTATGTCGATCGCGGGCCGCATTCGGCGGCGGTGGTGGAGCGACTCGCTTCGGGCCGCTTTCCCACGCCGCTTCGCGCGCTGCGCGGCAACCACGAGGCGATGTTGCTGCGGTTTCTCGCCGAGCCGCTGTTTCTTGAATACTGGCGTTGGAGCGGTGGACTGGAGACGCTCCGCTCCTACGGCGTCGACGTGTCGGCGGCGATGCGCGGCGAGGGTTACGAGAGGGCGCGCGACGCTTTCGCCGAGGCGCTGCCCGCCACGCACCGCGCGTTTCTCGAAGCGACGGAGCTCAGCGTCTCGATCGGCGACTATTTCTTCTGTCACGCCGGGGTGCGGCCGGGCCGGCCGCTCGAGCGTCAGAGCGGCGAAGACCTGATGTGGATTCGCGACGGCTTTCTCGGCTGCGAGCGGCCGTTCGGCAAGATCGTCGTCCACGGCCACACGCCGGCGCCGAACCCGGAGGTGCGGCCCAACCGCATCAACATCGACACCGGCGCCTTCGCCACCTCGCGCCTGACCTGCCTGGCGCTGGAGGGTGAAAGGCGGTGGTTTCTCACCGCCGGCGGGCCCAATGGCGAACCGGCTTGAGCGCGGGCGGCGCTATGGGCTCGCCGGCGCGGCGAATGCGCGCTCGCGGTTCTTCAGGTCCTGCAGCATGCCGGGCGGCAGAGGATAGGCGCGCGGGGGGCCGGCGCCGGCGGGCGCGTCCACGTCCGCTTCGCCGGGACCGGCGCTGGGCGCCGGCGCAACGTTCATCCGCTTCCAAACCTCTTGCGCTTCCGCCTTCCGGGCGGCCGACGTCGATCTGTCCGGGCGGCCGACCGGGCGCGGCTGGAACAGCCCGTCCGCGCCGCCTCCCTCGGCGACCGGGACGACCTGCCGCTCGCGGCCGTTCTCGACGGCGAAGCCGCGCATCTGCGGGATGAATTCGACGCGCCCTCCGCCGCCTTCGATGTCGCCGATCATGCAACGGCGAAAGAAGCGCTCGCAGTCGGCGCGGTTGGGGAATCTCGGCGCCTTTTCGTCGAACTCGGCCTTGGCGTTGGCGTAGGCGGCGTCGCACTCGGCGTCGCTCAGCGCCCGGGCCTCGCGGCAGGCGGCGGCGTCGAAGAAGACGCGCAGCGCGGCGCCGGCGCGCGCGTCGGCCGCCGGCGCGAACGTCGCTGCGATCAAGCCGAAAACGGCGGCGAGCGCCCGCGGCGACGAAACGCGGACGCGCCGGGTTGGGCGCCGCGAAGGCGCCGAATCAGCGGCCGCGGCGCGCATGTTCGGTCTCGCGATTGAAGACGCGACGCGCGCCGCAGCGGCCGAGGAGGGTGGCCGGGACGACGCAACGCGAACGCCCGTGGGTCGCGAGTTCTCGCTGCGTTTTATGCGGGCTCGGACCCTTCGGCGGCCGCTTTCGCCAAGCCTTGCGCGGTTGAAGGTCGCGCGCGCGATTGTCAATGACCGCGTCGCCGACAGTCGACAATAGAAAAAGCGGAAGGCCTATCGGGTCGCCACCGCGATGCATTACGTAGAGTAATCCGTGACGGTATTTAGAAGGCACAGGCATGTAGCCACCGTGGTTACGCCGCCCCATGGTAAGCATGCGGCGACGCGACAACGCCAAGACAGCAATATTGGTTGACTCAATAGCCGATCTATGCGCAAGTCTGCAACTGTAGGTTGTGTCGCGACGCATGAATCAAGCCTGCCGTGCGCCGTGCGCGCTACGGGGAGGGGAGCGTCGCCTGGGGGCGATCTGTAGACGGGCGCGTTGGAATGGGGGTTTCGTCGCCAACGTCGAAGCATCGAGCCTGGCCTCGGCTGGCGCCGTTGGACGCCGTCTGGGTGACGGTGGCGCCGTTCGTGGCGCTCGCGCTACGCGACGACGCGCTGCTGCGTTTCGACCTGCGCTCGGCGGGATCGTTGGAAGTCTACCAATACGCGCTGATCACCATCGCCTGCGCCTTGCCCGCCGTGGCGCTGTTTCGGCTGGGCGACGGCCTGAGCCGCGACTTCGCGTTCTCGGACTTATGGGCGGTTCTCGCCGCGGCGGGCGTCGCCGCGTCGGCGAGCGCCGCGTTCGCCTTCACCATCAACCGCCTCGATTACATTCCGCGCTCGACGCCGCTCATCTATGCGATCGTGCTGCTCGCCGGCCTGGTCGGCGGGCGCGTCGCGTCGCGCGCCCTCGCTTCGGCGTCGCCCCGCGGCGAGGCGGATGGCGACGACTGTCTGCGCGCGCGGGCGCGCCGCGTCATTGTCGTCGGCGTCGATCGTTTCGCGACCTTGGCGATCAAGCTGGTCGAGGCCCAGGCGCCGCGCGCCGTCGAGGTCGTCGGCGCGCTCGACCCGAGCGGCCGCTTCGTCGGGCGGGCCGTGAATGGCGTGAGGATCGTCGGCGCGCTCGCCGACCTGCGGCCGCTGGTCGACGAATATGCGGAGCACGGCGTCAAGATCGAGGAGGTGTGGGTCTCCGACGGGGCGGCGTTTTTGCCGCCCGACGCGCGACGCGCGCTGTTCGCCGCTTGCGACGCCATTGGCCTGCGCTGCGCGTCGCTGTCGCGCGCGCTGAATCTCGTTCCGGTGCGGCCCGTCGCCGCGCCGAGCGGCGCGCCGGCCCCCGCGGCGCCCCGCTATTTCCGGCTCAAGCGGCCTCTTGAGGCGGTCGGCGCCGCTCTGCTTCTCGCGCTCCTCGCGCCGGCGGCGGCGATCGTCGCGGCGACCGTCGCCTTCGACGTCGGCGCGCCGGTGGTGTTCTGGCAGGAGCGGGTCGGCCGCGAGGGGCGGCGGTTCCTGCTCTACAAGTTCCGCACCTATCAGGCGCCGTTCGATCGCGCGGGCAGGGCGGTGCCGCGGGAAGCGCGCATGTCGAAGGTCGGCGCGCTGGTGCGTCGGAGCCGCCTCGACGAGATCCCGCAGCTATGGAACGTCCTGCGCGGCGAGATGTCGCTGATCGGGCCACGCCCGCTTTTGCCGGTCGACCAGCCCGAGGACGCGCGGACGCGGCTGATGGTGCGGCCCGGCGTCACCGGCTGGGCGCAGGTCAACGGCGCGACGCTCGTCACGGCGGAGGAGAAGGACGCGCTCGACGCCTGGTATATTCACCACGCCTCGCCCGCTCTCGATTTGCGCATTGCGCTGAAGACCGCCGCTTATCTCGTTCGCGGCGAGCGCAAGGACGACGCGGCGATCGAAGCGGCCTTCCGCTGGCGGCTGGACGCGCTGGAGCGCGAGCGCCGCCCGCCGGGCGAGCGCACGAACGAAGCGGCGGCGGAGGCGGCCGAGCAACGGCCGGCGAGCGCGCGCTACGTCCACGTCGAAGCGGCGTCGTAGCGGCGATGGGGCCGCCCTAAGGCCGCCCGACGCTGGAATAGCGGAAGCCGCGGCGGCGCATCTCGCCCGGCGCGTAGATGTTGCGCAGATCGACGATCACCGGCTCGGCGAGCGCCTGCTTGAGCCTGTCGAGGTCGAGCGCGCGGAACGCGTCCCATTCGGTGACGATGGCGAGCGCGGCGGCACCTTCGGCGCACGCGTAGGCGTTGGGGCAGAACGTCGCCTCGGGCAGCAGCGCGCGAGCCTGTTCGATCGCCTGCGGGTCGTAGGCGCGCACCTCGGCCCCGGCGTCGATCAGCGCGCGCGCGACCTCGATTCCCGCCGAATCGCGGATGTCGTCGGTATTCTGCTTGAACGAAAGGCCGAGCACGGCGATCGTCTTGCCGGCGACCGAGCCGCCGCACGCTTCGACGATCTTCTGCGCCATCCGGCGCTTGCGCGCCTGATTGCCGCCGGCGACCGCCTCGACGATCAGCGTCGGCGCGCCGAACTCGCGCGCGGTGTGGGCGAGCGCCCAAGTGTCCTTGGGGAAACACGAGCCGCCGAAGCCGGGCCCCGCGTGCAGGAACTTCGAACCGATGCGGTTGTCGAGCCCCATGCCGCGCGCGACTTCCTGCACGTTGGCGCCCGCCTTCTCGCAGATGTCGGCCATCTCGTTGATGAAGGCGATCTTGGTGGCGAGGAAGGCGTTGGAGGCGTACTTGATCAGCTCCGCAGTGCGCCGCCCGGTGAACAGAAAGGGCGCGGCGTTAAGATAGAGCGGACGATAGATCTCGCGCATGACCTCGGCGACGCGCGAGTCCTCCGAGCCGATGATGATGCGGTCGGGGTGCTTGAAGTCATAGATCGCCGTGCCTTCGCGCAGGAACTCGGGATTGGAGACGACGGCGAAGTCGGCGTCCGGACGCGCCTGGCGGATGATGCGCTCGATCTCGTCGCCGGTGCCGATCGGCGCGGTCGACTTGTTGACGACGACGGCGAAGCCGCCGAGCGCGCGGCCGATCTCGGCGGCGACCGCATAGACGGCGCGCAGGTCGGCCTGTCCGTCGGCGCTGCGCCGCGGCGTGCCGACGGCGATGAACACCGCCTCGGCCGTGTTCGCCGCGCCGGCGAGGTCGGTGGAGAAGCGCAGCCGCTCCTCGGCGCGGTTGCTGGCGACGAGCCCCTGCAGGCCGGGCTCGTAGATCGGCATCTTGCCTGCTTCCAGCGCGGCGATCCGCTCCGAGTCGTTGTCGATGCAGGTGACCTGGTGGCCGAAGTCGGCGAAGCAGGCGCCGGAAACGAGCCCGACATAGCCCGAGCCAATCATCGCGATGCGCATGCTTGCTCCCCGCAGCCGTCGCAGAAAGGGCCGTCGCGTCGTGGCGCGAACGCCAACCCGCGGCTCTGACGGAAGGCCGCCCGCCCGCCTCGGCAGATGCCGCATGTCGCCGATGGTTGCAAGCGAAATAGGCGGGCCCTGACGGAGGCGCGCCGGCTGACGCATTTCGCTGTCGGCTGTTCCAGGCGGCCCGGCGACGTCGCCGCGCGGAGCCTCAGGCCGCAAGCTTCCGCCCGCGTCCCGACGTTTTCAATGCGGCGGGGCCGCTCTTCGCGGCCGGACCGCCCGCTGTTCGCTCGTTCGTCAGGCGCGGGGGCGCAGGATGTCCTCGAGCCCGATGCGCCGCAGCAGCTCCGCCCGCACGCGGTCGGCGACGCCGTCGACGATTTCGGCGCCGTCCTGCGACGGGTCGACGTGGACGCGGAACGGCCGCTTGCCGGACGGCGCGTCGGCGATCTGCGCGATCGCCGCGGCGACCGCGCCAGCGTCGGCGTCTGGCGGCTCGAGCGCGCTCAGTCCTTTCAACGCCACTTCGGGGATGTCGCCGGTCGGCCCGCTGGCGTACTCGGCCGCGCGCGCCAAGTCGGCGGGCGCGCCAGCGTGGGCGAAGTGGTTCGTGCCCTTGGTGAAGGCGCCGGGCACCACGATCGAGGTCTCGATCCCCCAGCGCGCGAGCTCGCCCGCATAGCTGACGGCGAGCGCGTCCATCCCCGCCTTGGCGGCGAAATACGGCGCGAGCCACGGCGGAACGCCGCCGCGCGCGCTCGACGACGACACCCAGATCACCAGGCCGCGGCCCTGCCGCCGTAGAATCGGCAGCGCGACGCGGTTAAGGCGCTACGCGCCGAGCACGTTGACGTCGTAGAGTTCGGCGTACTGCTCCGGCGTGAACGCCTCGGCCGGACCGAACGCCATGTGGCCGGCGTTGTGGACGATGGTGTCCAGCTGTCCGCTTTCCCTGTGGACGGTCGCGACCGCGGCCTCGATCGAGGCTTCCGATTGCACGTCGAGCTCGATCGGGCGGAGATCGACGCCGAATTCCGCCGCATGAGCGCGGGCGTCGTTCGCCTGCGGGGCGTTGCGCCCCGCGACGTCGCGCATGCCGGCGTAGACCGTGTGGCCGGACTTCGCCAGGGCGCGAGCGGCGAGCGCGCCGAAGCCGCTCGATGCGCCGGTGATGATGACGACCTGCTTCATCGCTCTTCTCCTAAGCTTGGTCAGACGAACATGCCGCCGGACACTTCGATCCGCTGGCCGTTGATCCAGCGGTTGTCCTCGGTGAGCAGCGCGGCGACGGCGGGGCCGATGTCGTCGGGCAGGCCGGGACGGCCGAGCGCCGTCACGCTGGCGATGAAGGCGTTGACCTCTTTGTTGTCGCGCACCGATCCGCCGGCGAAGTCGGTCTCGATCGCGCCCGGCGCGATCGTGTTCGCGGTAATGCCGCGCGGTCCCAATTCCTTGGCGAGGTAGCGGGTGAGCGCCTCGACCGCGGCTTTCATCGCGGCATAGGCGGCGTAACCCGGCAGGCTGAAGCGGGTGAGGCCGCTCGACAGGTTGACGATGCGTCCGCCGTCGGCGATCAGCGGCAGCAGCGTCTGGGTGAGGAAGAACACGCCCTTGAGGTGGATGTTCATCAGCCGGTCGAAGTCGGCTTCCGTCGTCTCGGCGAACGGCGCGTAGACGCCGATTCCCGCGTTGTTGACGAGAAAGTCGAAGGTCGGCCGACCCCACTTGGCGACGAGCGCCTGCTTCAGATCGACGGCGAAGGCGGCGAAACGGGTCGCGTCGCCGGTGTCGAGCTGAAACAGCGCCGCCTTGCGGCCGAGCGCCTCGATCGCCGCGGCGGTCGCCTCGGCCTCGACCTTGTTGCTGTGGTACACGCCGATCACGTCGACGCCCTTGCGCGCCAGCGCGATCGCCATGCTGCGGCCGAGGCCGCGGCTGGCGCCGGTCACCAGGGCGATCTTCGCGCCATTGGGGGTTGTCATGGGAGGGTCTCCTTTCGAGGTCCGATCACTTCGGACCCGCCTTAGATGACCCTTTTCATTCGCCAGATAATTGGCGATGATCTGCGATCACTATCCGGAAGAGGCGAACAATGGACCGGATCGACGCCATGCGCGTGTTCGCGCGGATTGTGGAGCGCGGCAGCTTCGTGCGCGCCGCCGAGGATCTCGGCCTGCCCGCCTCGACTGCGACCGACGCAGTCAAGCGGCTCGAGGCGCGGCTGGGCGTCCGCCTGCTGCAGCGCACCACCCGGCAGGTGCGGGCGACGCTGGACGGCGAGGCCTACTACCGGCGCTGCCTGACGATCCTCGACGACATCGAGGAGGTCGAAAGCGCGTTTAGCGGCGGGCGCCCGCGCGGGCTGTTGCGCGTCGAGGTCCAGGGGAGCCAGGCCCGGCGCGTCATCGTGCCGGGCCTGCCGGGCTTCTTCGCGCAATATCCGGAGGTCGAGCTGTTCATGAGCGAGGGCGACCGCTTCGTCGACCTCGTCCGCGAAGGCGTCGATTGCGCGCTGCGGGCGGGCGAACCGAAGGAGAGCGACCTGATCGCGCGCCGCGTCGCCCTGCTGTCCGAGGCGACGGTCGCCTCGCCCGACTATTTCGCGCGCTTCGGCGTTCCGCGCCGCTGGGACGCGCTCGGCGGCCATCGCATGGTCGGCTTCCACTCCTCGGCGACCGGCGGCGTCCTGCCGCTCGAGTTCCTGGTCGACGGCCAGCGGAAAACGGCGACGCCGCCGTCGGCGCTGTCGGTCAACGGCGCCGACACCTACCGGGTCGCAGCCCTGCATGGCCTCGGGCTGATCCAGGTTCCGCGCTATTCGGTGGAGCGGGACCTCGCCGGAGGCGCGCTTGTCGAATGTCTGTCCGACACGCCGCCGTCGCCGACCCCGGTCTACGCGCTCTACCCGCGCAGCCGCCAGCTTAGCCTGCGGGTGCGGGTGTTCCTCGATTGGATCGCGGCGGAATACGCGAAGCTCGCCGAGCCGGGCGACTCCTCCTTTCGCGCGACGTCGTGAGATCCGGGGCGCGGCGCGCGTTCCGGCGACGCGTCATTGAGGCAGACAAGCGCGTTGGCAGTCGCTCAGCGCCTCGAACGGCGGCGTTTCGCCGCAGCCGCCCCACAGGAACGACTTGCAGGCGCCGGCCTTGGCGTCGAACCAATAGGCCTCGAACGCCCCTTTGCAGGTCCCCTTGACCGGTTGGGCCTCGCACGCGGCCGGCGGCGCAAGACGGAGGAAATCCGAGCGGTCGGCCGCTTCGGCGCGAAGCGCCCGCGCCTCGCCCCGCAACGGCGCGTCGACGTCGTGGTCGAACTGGAGATCGCCGTCGCGACGCATGGCCTGCAGATAGATGGGATCGTCGCCGAAGAAGGTCCGCCAGTCGGCGAAGATCGGCCCAAGGTCGTTCTCCTCAGGAACCAGCCGAACCGACGTGCTCGCCTTGAAATCCTGATCCAGGCATTTGCCGTGGCTGGAGGGATCGGCGCTGAGATCGACGTCCGCGCCGTGGAAGACGGCGCCCGGATCGTTGGAGCCGGGGCGGCACAAAGTCGTCGGCGCCGCGACGAACAGGTCGATGGCGCCCTTGCCGCCGAAGCTGTTGGAGGTCAGCAGCGGATAATAAAGGTTGGCGCTGGCGAAGCGGAAAGCCAGGGGTTCGACGAGGCGCGTCTCGGCGCCGACGTCGACCCGGTCGAGCACGAAATAGCCGTAGCCGCGACGCACGTAGTTCGAGACGATCGCCTCTTCCTTGGGGTAGGCGGCGGCCGTCGGCAGGCCGTGGGCGCGGAAATAGTCGTTCACCCAGCCGCGGAAGGCGGCGGCGTCGGCGACGTGGATGGTCGTCACGTCATGGGAGCCGACGCGGGCGGCGGCGACGACGTCGACGCCTTGCGTCTTCTCGGAAGCGCCGCCCTTGGTCATCCAGCGCGTCACGAAAGTCAGGCGGTATTTCTCGACCATCGCCTTGACGTGGTCGAAGGCGTCGACCGGCGCCGCCGAAACCTGCGGCGCGGCGGGGAAAGGAATGAAGCGGACGATCGGCGTCGCGGCGGCGGCGCCGATCTCGGTTCCGAGAATCAGCACTTCCTCGCGGCGGTTGTGCAGGATGACAGCCTTCTGCGACGTCTCCTCGACCTTCACGGCGGAGTTGGACGCCATCATCCGCCCCATGTCGGCGAACGCGGCCGAGCCGAGGCAGGCGAGGATCGGCAGGCTGAGAAACAACGCGGGTTTGTTCATGGCTGATTCCACGCCGGCCGCAAAACATCGCCGCCGGCCGCGCGTCGCATGACGGACGTCAGGCGGAGACGCGGCGGCCGCTCCTTCGGTTCGTCCCCTTCGTCGCAGCATAGGACAGAACGCGGCCGGATGACACCGCCCCCGGGGCGCGAGGGGCAGGCTGGGCGACCGAGGACATTCGCTTGGCTCTTCCCGCGCAGGGCCGCTTGTCGCGATTCGGTCCGGCGCGATCGGGGTGATCGTGGGGAAATAGGCTTGGCGTCGCGCGTCATCAGCCGATGGCCGACGACCGCGGCGCCGCGGCGGCGAATAGGCGTTCGCGCAGCCAGACGTGGGCGGGGTCGTCGGCGGCGCGGGCATGCCAGAGCGCCGAAAGCGAGAAATTGGCGAGATCGAACGGAGGATCAAAGATCTGCAGCTGATCACCGCAGCGGGCGAGAAAGCGCCGCGGGAGCGTGCAAAGGCAGTCGCTCTGCGCCACGACCGTCGGCGCCACGGCATAGCTTTGCACGGAGACGGCGACGCGCCGCTTGCGCCCAAGGCGGGCGAGCGCTTCGTCGACGGAACTGGCGAAGCCGCCGCCGACGGCGGAAACCATGACGTGGGGAAGACGGCAATAGGTCTCCAGATCCAGCGGGCCGGCGAGAAGCCCGGGGCGGCAGGCCGTCTGGTAGCTGTCGCTCAGGAGCTGACGGCAAATCAGCCCCTCGTCGGCGTTCAAGGGCGAGCCGATGGCGAGGTCCAGCTCGCCGCTCTCCAGGGCGGCGGCGATGCTGGAGCCGCATTGGAGAAACGACAGCCGGACCCTCTCGGCGCCAGCTTCTTGCACGGCCGCCACCAATGGGCCGCACAGCATCGTCGCCGCATTGTCGTTGAGGGCGATGGCGAAGGTGCGATCGCTGTGCTCCGGCCGGAACGGCGGGGGCGGATCGAACAAATCGCGCAACTGCGTCAGGGCCGCGCGCAAGGGGCCCCGCATCGCGACGGCGCGCGCCGTCGCGACCATGCCGCGCCCGCCCTGAGCAGGCACCAGCAGCGGGTCGCCGAACAGCTCTCGCAGCCGCGCCAGCTGCGCCGACAGGGCCGGCTGGCTGACGCCAAGCTCCCGCGCCGCCCGCGTCACGTTGGCCTGGTCAAGCAGCGCGTCGAGCGCGGCGAGCAATTTCAGTTGATCCGCGCGACTATCCAATTGGCTTATACCTCGAATAACAATTCGCGATTTTGCTTATGATACGCGATGCGGCCATGCTGAGCCAAAGCCAATCGCGGAAAGGCCCATGACCATGACGGATCACGCGCAGAAGGTCGCTGTCGCCCGACGTTTCCATGCGACGCTACTGGCGCGCGACTGGAGCGCCGTCCGCGCCCTCCTCGCCGACGAGGCGCAATGGACGCTGCCCGGCGACAACGCCGTCTCGGGCGTGGTCGAGGGGGCCGACGCGGTGACGGAGCGGGCGCGCAGGATCGCCGGCTATGGGGTGAAGTTCCAGCTCCTGCACATTCTTTCGAGCCGCGACGACGTCGCCCTCGGGTTGCGCAACACCGCCGAACGCGACGGCCGCAGGCTCGACGAGCATCTCGCGACAGTGCTGCGCGTCCGCGACGGGAAGATCACGGCGATCGAAACCTTCCTGTCCGATGTGGAGGGAATGAACGCCTTCTTCGTCAAGGCGTGAAGACAACGGCGTTGTCGCGGCGCTCCATAGAGGAGCTCCGCCTTGAAAGTCGCCGGTTTCCATCGTTCGACGCGGCGGCGCGAAAGGGGATCGGCGGATTCCATGGCCAAGATTCTGATTACCGGAGGCACAGGCAAGACCGGCAAGCGGCTGTCGGCGCGGCTCGGCGGGGATCGGGCCCGCATCGCCTCGCGTCATCCGTCTTCCGGAGGCGTCGTCTTCGACTGGATGGACCCTCGGACCTTCGAGGCCGCCCTCGCGGGCGTCGGCGCGATCTATCTTGTCGCGCCGACCCGCAACGGCGAGCAGATCGAGGCGATGACGCCGTTCCTGCGTCGAGCCTTGTCGCGCGGGGCGAGGCGCTTCGTGCTGCTCAGCGCGTCCCTCTTGCCGGAGGGCGGTCCGTTGATGGGGCGCGTGCATGCGTTCCTGCGCCAAGAAGCGCCGGAATGGGCGGTGCTGCGGCCGAGCTGGTTCATGCAGGACTTCACCGAGGGGTATCATTTCCCCACCATCCGCGACGAGGGCGTCGTCTACTCCGCGACCGGAGACGGGCCCGTCGCGTTCATTGACGCCGAGGACATCGCCTTGGCGGCGGCGTCGCTTCTGCTCGCGCCCTCGGCGCCGAACCGTGATTTTGTCCTGACCGGCCCCCGCCCGGTTTCCTACGACGAAGCCGCCCGCATGCTCTCGGCGGCGGCCGGGTGGCGCGTCGACCATCGCCGCATCAGCGAGGCCGAGCTTGCGGGACGCTGGTTGAAGACCGGCCTGCCGGAAGAGCACGCCCGGACGCTCGCCGCGATGGACGTGATGATCGCCGCGGGCGCCGAAAATCGCGTCACGGACGACTTCGCTTCGATCACGGGACAGAAGCCGCGGACCTTCGAGACGTTCGTCGCCCGGTGCGCCGATCTCTGGCGTCGCGGCTAAAGGACCCCGATTTCCGCGCGATGGCTGCGCCGCGCCTCGGCCGCGGCGGCGCGAGCATTAACAGATCCGTAACCATATCGCGCAATAGCAATGGTAAATGACCGTTTCGGACGCGGACAGGGGGCGACGGCTCGAGGAAATTCACGAATTCGATCCGTGATCCCAAAAATCTGAAAATTCCGTTCGCGCACGGCGGAGCCTGCGGCCCCGATTCGCGAGGTGGCGAAATGAGACGTTGGTTGGCGCGCCTGTCGATCGGCGCGAAGCTTATCCTTGGCGTAAGCGCGCTGATTGTTCTCCTGCTCGCTTCGTCAGCCGTTTCCTCGTTGAATGCATACAGGTCCCAAGCCTTGGTGGACGAGCTCGCCCGCCAGGCCGCGGAGCAGGCGCTCGTCAATCAACTCGAAGCCGAAGTCTTCGAGACGCGAATGATCGTTTGGCGGGCGCTCGCCACAGGAGAGAAAAGCTTTTGGAACGATGGCGACAAGAAGACGGGCGTCGTCCTCGGTCTCTTGGGCCACCTCATCGACAGGACTCAAGATAAACAGCGTAAGGATAAGGGCATAGAGCTCGTTTCCGCGGTCAACGACTATTCGTCGGCGGTCGACGACTTGCGCGCATACCATACGTTCGCTGAGGCGTCGAAAGACCCGACCGGCTCGACCGTGCTCGCGAATAGCGAAAAACTCAGCGACAAGATCGTCGAGGGCATTCCCCAACTCGCGGCGCTCTATCGCGACGCCGCGAACGCCGCGCAAGACCGCGTCAAGAGCTCCGCCTCTTTTGCGATGACCGTGAGTCTCGGGCTCACGGTCGGCAGCTCGCTTCTTGCGTTGATCTGCGCAATCGCCACCATCGGCAGCATTCGTCGTCCGATCATTGGCGTCACCGCCGCCGCAGGCGCGCTGGCGCGCGGCGACCTTGCCGTTCTTGTGCCGCACGCCGACGAGCGCAACGAAATGGGCGACCTGGCGCGCACGGTCGAGGTGTTCAAGACCAACGCCGTCGAGCGGCGGCGGCTCGAAGCCGAGGCGGTGCAGAGCCGCGCCGCCGCGGAGGCCCAGCAGAGGCGCGCCGCGGCCGAAAAAGCCCGGATCGCCGAAGAACAGAGCGCCGCGATGCAGGCGCTCGGCGTCGGCCTCACTCAAGTCGCCGATGGCGATCTCACTGTGCGGCTCGCGGATGGATTCCCGACCCAGTTCGCGAAGATCAAGGAAGACTTCAATCAGGCCGCCGAGAAGTTGATGTTCGCCGTGCGCACGGTCGTCGAGAGCACCAAAGCCATCAATGCGGGCGTGGGCGACATCTCCGCGGCCTCCGACGATCTGTCGCAGCGCACCGAAAAGCAGGCGGCGAGCCTGGAGGAAACGGTCGCCGCGCTCCGCGAGATCACCGCCACGGTGCACCAGTCCGCGGACGGCGCCAAGCACGCGCGCGACATCGTCGCCGCCGCCGACCAAGACGCCAAGAGCGGCGCCGTCGTCGTCAAGAAGGCGGTCGGCGCGATGGACGCGATCGCCAAGTCTTCGGACCAGATCGGCCGCATCATCAGCGTGATCGACGAGATCGCATTCCAGACCAACCTGCTGGCGCTGAACGCCGGGGTCGAAGCGGCGCGCGCGGGAGAAGCGGGCAAGGGCTTCGCGGTGGTCGCCTCGGAAGTGCGCGCGCTGGCGCAGCGCTCGGCGGAAGCGGCCAAAGAGATCAAGACGCTGGTTTCGACCTCAGCCGCCCAAGTGAGCTCGGGCGTCAAGCTCGTCGCCGACGCCGGCGCCGTGTTGCAGCGAATCATCGAACAAGTGTCCGAGATCAATCGGGTGGTCGCGCAAATCGCCACCGGCGCGGCGGAGCAGGCGTCGAGGCTGCAAGAGGTCAACGGCGCGATCAACACGATCGACCAAACGACGCAGCAGAATTCGACGATGATCGAACAGTCGACGGCGGCGAACCATTCATTGTCGCAGGAAGCCGCGCAGCTTGCGAACCTCGTCGAGCAGTTCCGTTTTGCAGACGCCGGTCCGGCGGCGGTTGGGCGGGAGCCAAAGGGCGCGTCGACGCGCGATTTCGTCGCGCCCTCTATGGCGGCGTGAGGCTTTAGTCGTGAGCGCCTGACGACGCCGGCCGCCGCCGCGCCGCCAAGGCGGCAAGCGGCGCCGAAATGCGGGGCGCGACGGGGGCCGGAGATCATCCGCGGACGAGAGAGCCGCAATATCAGCGCGTTGCGATAAGCGATGGCGGAAGGAGTGAGATTCGAACTCACGGTGGAGTTGCCCCCACGGCGGTTTTCAAGACCGCTGCCGACGACCCGGACGCGAGCACCAGCGGTCGTAACTGTTTATGAATACTCAAGTTATTTGCATTCGCGATCTCAGGTAGTATCACAGAATATGCCTCGATATCAGATACATTGTCCACATATTGTCCACGCTGTTCACATCAACATTCCGTTAAACAAAATGTCCGTACGCGCTTGCAATCAGGGGGAAATCGTGGGATGGGGTGCGCGAGCGTGGGACGCTCTTAGTGCGCCTTGACACATAATGTGGGACCTCTGTCCCGACTGATATGCCTCGAGGGGACCTCTGTCCCGACTGTTTTGAATGAAGTGTCCCACCAGCGCCCGATTACGCCGTAACGGGAACGACGCGGCTCAATCTTCAGGCTAAGGGCCCGGCATACGCGACCGGGACGCGACGGGGCACCGTCGGGCTTTGAGAGCGGCGACTCGAGTCGAGTCGTCCGCCATGGTTTCGAGCGCCCCCGCAACTGAATCTTCTCCTGACGTCGGTCGTCCGTCGCGTCTGCTTACACGCCAGCAATTCGCTGATTTTGTTGGGGTTGGAGTAGCGACGGTCGCGCGCTGGCAGCGTGATGGACTGCCCTTAGCAATTTGCCGGGGACGCGTCGTTCGCGTCGACACTGATTCCGCCTTGGCCTGGCTGTCCTCGACTCCCGTCCGCCGGCGCGGCCGCCCCAGAAACACTGAACTGGGCTCGCGAGCGTAGGGGCCGGCGCCGTGTCGGCGCCTCTCGCCACGCTCTTGGCCGGCGTTCGTATCGAACGACCGGAAGATGCCTGGTCGTCGACGCCTTCCAGCGCGTCCAATGGCGCTGGCGGCGCTGACCTTGAAAACGGAGGAGCTGGGTTTCCGCGTCCCGAGGGGGACGGGCTGCCCGACATTGCCCCGCCGGTCGACCTCTCTCGGGCGAGCGGTCGTTATCGCCTGCGTGATTCTATCGCCGCCATGCTGCGCCCTCCCTTTGACCTGCTCTCAGACGAACCTGCGAAGCGCGGGCCGGCAGTGTGTGGTTGCGGTCGACCGGGGTTTAACGCTGAAGCGGTGACGATCCACCGACGCGACGAGCGTGTTTCGGTGGGGGGCGTCTACCGGTGCGATTCCGCGTGGCTGTGCCCCGTCTGCGCGCCGCGCAAAACGCTGCAACGGCAGGAGGCGGTCCAAGGCGTGGTCGAGAGCCTGCTGTGCCGCGGCGGGCGGGCCGCCATGGTCACGCTGACGGTGCGCCATAACGGCAACGATGGTCTCGCGCGGTTGCGTGAGATCGTGCAATCGGCCAGTCGAGCCGCGCGCCAAGGCCGAGCCTGGAAGCAAATCGTCGATCGGGCTCGCATTGTCGGCGTCTTGTCCGGACCAGAAGTAACGCTGTCGAAGGCCGGCCGCGGCTGGCATTTTCATATCCACCTGCTTCTGCTTTTCGATTGCGATCGTAGCGACGTGGTGCGCGAGACGGCGGAGCAACTGGTCGACCGCTACCGCGAGGCTATTCGTCGCCGCGGCGGTAGTTCTTCGCGCTCGGCACAGGATATCGAGGTTATCAGCGTCGACGATTGCGACGGCGCGGCCCGGGCGGCGGAATACGTTGCAAAGAGTGCAGCCTGGGAGGTCACGGGCGGCACAAAGAAGGAAGGCGCCGGCTGGCAGATTTGGGAGGTAGCGGCGCTCGCCGCCGGCGGAGACAAATAATTTTTCGCGCGCTTCACCGAATACGCCGCTGCCATCATCGGCATGAGATCCTGCGTCGTGACTCCCGCGATGCGTGAGCGGCTTGGCCTCGATGCTGCCGACGAGGCCGGTGGAGGGGAACAAAACTTCGACGAGATTGGGGAGGTCGTCGGCGAAGTGGCCGTTGACGACTGGTGCGAGTTGATGCGGAAGCGGCTCATCCCGAATCTCGTCGCTCTGGTCGAAACGAAGCGAGCTTGGGTGGAAATCGAATCGTGGATTCGCATCAAGGTGAAGCCGCCGCCGGCTGCGCCTACGGTGGTGAATCCGAGCAAGATCGTTGCTGAGGCTCGCCTGCGCGCGGGGCGTTCAAGGAGCGGCGCCGCAAGCTCTCCTTTCCTCGAGGCCGTAATCCATGACCTTCAGAGCGACGCTGAGCGCGATGGACGCCGCATTGCGATTGATATTCCCGCAGTTCGTCGTCAATTCGTCGAGGCCTGCCTGCACGCGCCCCTTCGTTAGCGCCGCGTCGAGCCGCACGCTCCCGACATCCGGTTCAACTGAAAGGAAAGACGAAATGAAGAACTTCACCCCGGCACATCTGGCGCCCTTCCTCGCGTACATGGTCGACACCGGCAGTGACGTCGATGAAGCAAAGGCTGCCGCGGTCGACGCAATGGTCGAGTACAGGCGCCATGAAGCGCGAATGACACCGCCCTTCACTCCGGAGGCCGCCGGCGCATTCCAGCGTGTCATCGTCGCTATTTTGTCGTTGCGGGGCGTCGTCGAAGAGCGCGCCCGTTCGATCCGCAGGTTGCAGTCCCTCATGGGGGAAAACGAATTGCTACTGAAGGTGAACTTTCGCGCAGAAGAACTCGTCGCAATCGCCGCGAACGTCTCGAATATTCCGAGCGCCGGAGAGCGCGTGGGACAGTCGTATGTCGTCAATCACCAAGGCCTGCGGCTGACGTTCGGGGTCAATGAATTTGGACATCTTCTCCTTTGCGACGTGCGGCAGCAGATGACCGATGCTGTGCCGGAGGCTTGACATCGGAAGCCACGAAGCTGCGACCGCCGATCGGCACAATCGCACTTATCTCGGACCCAATTGTCCGATGCCCCAAATGTCCGTGATGGCGAGGCCATTCCACCGAGATTCCCTTGCGCCTTCTACGTAATCGCGTCCAAGCCGAATCAGGGTGTCGATCCCGCATTGCGCCAAAAACGGGGACTTCTGAAGAATAGCGCGGGCTTCAGCGCAGTAGCGCAAATCCGCCTGAGCTGACCATGCGGCCCGCTGGCGATCACCCGCGATGCTCGCGGCCTCCTTTGCCCATCGAAGCTGCTCATCGTCGACGAGTTGTTGAGCGAATTGCACCGACGTTTGCAGCCGCGAATAGGTCTCGGAGAGCGTGTCGACGCGCGCTTGAAGTTGACAACGTCGAGTCTCAAACTCTCTCCCGGCGCCGGTAAGATGTGTCTTCACCCAACTGGGGCGCGAAGCGACATGCTCAGCAAGCGCCTCTTGCGCCGACCTTAAATTGATCCACTCATTGTAACGCTCGTCCTTCAGCGCGCTCACGTTGCGCTTGAGGCGCGTCAAACTTGGCGGATCCGGAGGCGGAAGGTCGGCGCGGGCAACAATGGCACGGGCAGCAGTTTCGCGATCGTCGAGATCGCTAAACGCTCGATCGAGTACCGAACGGCTTGCCGCGTGTGCCCCAAACAGAATGTCGCGCAGCAGCGGACGTCGGGCAGAGGCGCAAGTGATCAGGGCACGTCCGAGCTGGGCGCGCGCTGCGCCATCAGCAAGGAGAACACCTGGTCCAGCCGCGCGTGAACCTCCCGCGTCGTTGTCAGAATGGATTGCAGAATCGTCAAGAGCTGGGCGGCCGGATCGTCGTCGCCAGGATTGGTCTCCAGCAGCCGGAGGAGAGGTAGGAGCCTCTCGGCCGCCTCGCGGCCTCCCTTCGCTTGGAGATAAATTGCTCGTTCCGCGGGGGTCGTCGTCGTGTCGCTCATTGATCGCCTCCAAACGCGCTTCAACATCTCGCAGTCGCGCACGCGCCAGAGCGTGCGCCCGTCCAACGTAATCGCCAGTCACAGTTTCGATGATCCACACGCGGTCTCCGCGTCGCGCCGCCATTCCATGCGCGCGCAGACGATTTTGAAATTCGGCGCCGCTGCGGGCCTCCGCCCAGGCGCTCCGGACATGCTGTCGCAAAATCGCGACGTCGATGCCGGCGCGCTTCCGCGCTTGATGAACGGGCGTCGAGAAACCGCCGTTAGGACGCGCCTGGCCATCCGGGCACTGCTCAGACAGCCAATGAGCGACATCAGTACGCCCCTCGCCAATCAGGGCGGTGATTGTCGCTTGATGATGCGCACCGCGTACGGCGCGATGGCCGAAAGCATGCTCGGCCACGCGGGCTAGTTTTTCGTGGCGCAGGAAGTCGTGGGCCGACGACAGAACTCGCCCAGAGATCGGATCGACCTCGGGGACGACGATGTGCAAATGCTGATCGAAAGCGCGCGCGTCCGCGCGATCTTTCCAGTGCCGGTAGACGACCGAACGGTCGACAGGAAAACCGAACTCGTCGGCCAGCATTTGAAGGATCTGACCAAATTGCGCCGTCGTGAGAGGTTGCTCCGGCGCGACGATAAAATGGCGAAGGGCGTATGTGCGTCCGAAGCGCCGTGCGTCGGTGACGCAGTCTTCGAGGTCTCGCACCGTGCCTCGCTCGCGGCTCACGCGCTCGTTTTCCTCGCCATTTTCCAAATGCGCTGCCAGGCGACGACAGCCAGCCGACGTCCGAATGCGCGTGGATTTGATAATCACGGGCGCAGCGCTCCCGACGCTTCCGTGCGGCCAATGTCGGCGTCGATACAGACGTCGCGCAGCGACTTTGCGACCGCAGGCGGCAATTCGTGAGCGGCGAGGACTGCTTCGACGCTCTCTCTGATGCCGTTGAACCGGCGCCGCATCGACTCGACTTCGCGGAGAGCGGCGACGTCGAGAGCGGATCGACGACTGGACGAACTGAGGATCAAGCGTCGAACGAACTCCGAAGTGGCAAGTCCGGCTTGGCGCGCCGCGGAATCGAGAAGCGTTTTGTCGACAGCTCGAATCCGGATTTCTAGGCGATCATCGCAGCAAGTCGTCATCGAGATGGACTCGGGATTGCACAAGGGGCGCGCCCCTTTGCCCTGCTGTCCGTGCAGCGGGCATGGCTGGCGCGCGCAACCTTCCTCTTTCTAAGATTGAGCTGAATCGAAGTCAGAGCAAGGAATCTGTACGGACAATTCGCACCGGAGCCTGGCGAGTAAGTGCGCCCAACCCGGCGTTGTCATGTATGGAAAACAATTTCGCATCATGCGCGGGGGCTGTACTGCGCCGTTGACCTGCCTATTCGTCCCCCGAAGTCGGCCCGCAGGATTCGGATCTACTGCGTCGAGCGATCAGAGGACGCGGGCGGGTCGGACTCGATTGTGACTGCGCGTCTCAGTCCCCCAAGAGAGAACACGTATCGCTTTGCGCGTTCGCCCCCGTGGCTAGGAGGGACGTCCCCCGTCTCTACAAGCTCGAAAGCACCACGTCGGTTGGCGTCAAACAGGTCATTTGTGGAGATGCCAAATGCGGCGGCGAGCTGGCCCGCATCAAAGCCGAGTCGCCAGAAACCGTCGGTGGCGACCCATGCCCGCGTAAATCGGGGGGCTGTCCCTCCGACCGCTTCATTTCCCTCAGGTCTATACAGGAAGACATGATCCTTGATCAGCCATTCGCCGCGCAGAGGAAAATCGTCTGGTACTTGCTCACCTTGCCCGTCATGCGGGATCATTCGCGACGTCTCCACTAGCTGCGCACCTGGCCAGCACCGCGGCTACTCATCTTACCGGGGTTTCCCGGAGAAATCATGTCTGCATCTGAGGGATGGTCGTGGTTTTCGGAGCAACCGCGTGCCGATGGGGACATCTCAGAAAATACGGATGCAAGAGGAAGCAGTCTAGCTTGCGTCGGAGTTTCACGCGTTGGGTGCCATGACAGCATCTCACGCATCCCGAGCCGCCCAATCGATTTTTCCTCCCGGGGGCTCTGCCGTTTCCATCGGTAGCGCCAAATCGGCTCGGTTCGACAAGAGCCTCGACGAACCGCACACATAGGTTCACGATTCACGACCGTGCAGAACGGGGGCAGGCAGCGCAGGGGGCGACTAGTACGACCCTCGCCCCCGGAAGACCAGATGCACGTCGCTAGACTAGGCTAAGTCGTCTGGTGTCATCTGCGGCGGTGAGACTCTGATGTTGGGGGCTCCGATGATAAGGATGTTCGTGGGGTTCATTCTCTCGCTTGTGTTGCCGCCGACGTACACAGGCAAGAAGTATCTCATTCAGGCGCTCACGCTTCACGATGTGGCGATGCCAGATGAATTGATCGAACAGATCGTCCAAAAATGCATCCCCGACGCTAAAGAGAAGGCAAAACTGGCTCGGTTGGCAGGTACGCATGAACTCGCGAATTGGAGGGCTAACGTGGTTCGCGAGCTGGATTCCGTGGTGACGGCGATCGTTTGCTCGCGGAACGGCGAGCCTTTGGACGTCTATCTTCACGCGAAAGCCGTCAACGATCTTCTCGTCGCCACTGGCTACGCTCTACCGCCGCTAAAGGCTCGGCTCGGAATGCGCGTTTGCTGTGAGGACGGCCACTTGAATGGGTTCTTCGGTCAGGATGTTCAAGCGCATCGCGATATCACCCAGAGTGCATTGCACCTCTGTGCGGAGCCCGACCCCGACGATGGGTCGAGGTATCTTTGCTCGCGATGCGGCGCTCCGGTTGCAATCTGCGTCAAGGACCGGGACAAGTGGGCGGTCTGCATCGAGGGCAATTGGGTGACCTAACGGTCGAAATCTGACGGCTGCACTGTGACCACGATCGCGTAAGAGCGCGATCACGCGAAGCGCCGTGGCTACGGGTTGGTGCGGGAGGGGGATGACGGCGGGAAACGCGGCGTACGCTTGCTCGCACCGGCCGCCGCGGCGGCCGGTGCGAGGCCGAAGGCCGAAGCCGCGTTTGGCGCCGTCAAGAGAGGGTTTGGGGCCCCGCGGCCTATTGTTCCGAAGGAAAGGCGCCGGCGCCGCGAATGCGGCGCGAGGCTGGGCGCAGGGCCCCAGCCGAGAGGCGCCGGCAATCGCCGCGGGGAAACCCTCTCGGCCCCCGACACGGCCCGCGAATGCGGGTTAGAATGCGGCATTTCGGGGCCTCGCCGTCCATATGATCAGCGCGCTCCTGGAGGCCTTCAATAGCAGGGATTCGCATGCCCGAAGATGTCGCGGACGCCGTGCTCGACAAGGTGAAGCACTTCACGATCGGCTTCGGTAGGGCGGGGGACACGCCAGCCGCGAAGGGAACTGGCGTTCTGATCAAGCATGGCGAACTGCATGGGATTCTGACCTGCGCGCACGTCGACAAGTACCTCCGGGAATTGAAACAGCCTGTAGGGCTTGTGCGGCTCAATCGCGGACTCGCGCAGCAGTCCGGAATTCTCAACATGGACGAAGTGTTAAGCTACGCCGCGGGCGAAGAACCGTGGGTCAGGGGAGACGACGACATCTCCTTCATTCACTTGCCACCTCACCTCGTCGGAAACATTGCAAAGGACTGCGTATTCCTCGACGCCGAAAAGAACTTCTCGAAGGCCGAGCCCGAGGATCGCTCGTCGCTGATCCAAGTGCATTCCGTCTTCGGGCTCGTTGAACAGTTCACCGGCGCAACGACTCGACAAAACGGCAGGGCAACGACGTTGTTGAGGGGCGTGCTGACGTCCGGGGTCTTGCGCGAATTCGAGGCTCTGACTGCTACGTTGGAGTGCTTCGAGGAAAATCTGCCCGATCTCCCTGGCAGTTTCGGCGGCACAAGCGGCGGCGGTCTGTGGCGTGTCTACGTGCGCAAACACGACGACGGGAACGTCGAGGCCGTACATCACCGGCTAATTGGCATCGCGTCCCGCGAAGAGAAAGGCCCGCCGCCCCGGATCACGTGTCAGGGCATGGGGCGGGTTGAGGCAATGCTTGAGGGAGTGCGTCGCCGTGTGAGCGGAAGCGTTCGGTGAGGGTCGCATCAAGGCCGCTCACTGACGACTCCCTCTCGATAGCTGCGCAGGCCTCCAATGGAATCTTGCTCCGACGTTTGGGCACTCACAGAGGTTTGTGCATGGTTACGTGACCGGCACCCCTCAGCCGTTCATAGAATTCCATCGCGTAGCGGTCGGTCATACCGGCGACAAAGTCGCAGACTGTGCGCAGCCGAGAAGCCGGCGCTAGCTTGCAGGCCGCGCCGAAGTCGTCGGGCAGCAACCGCTCACCCTTCTTCCCGGCAAGCGCCTTGAAGATGGTCTCGACGACGTCCTTGCCGCGGTACTCGACCACTTGCATTCTCGGGGATCGAATCACCGCGTGGAAAGTCAAATTCTTCAGCGCCTCCACATGCAGGAACGTATCGAAATCGAGTCGAATCCCGTGCAGTTGCGGAAATTCAGCGTGAGGGACGACCTCGACGCCGTTTAGGAACTGCTGCACCAAGCCGGAGGTGAACTCAACGCGACGATAGCCGTCGCTGGCCAGCGTGCGGGACAGAGTCTGGACTTCGACCCCGGCGCGGAACTTCTTTTCTTCCACGGAGCACTCGGGGTCAGAGAGATAACCGTCAGTCTCCTCATCGCAGCCGAACAGCATGTCGGCGACAATCCCATGCAGCAGTTCGCGCACGTCTTTGGAGTCGATACGGTAGCCGCTCTTCTCGGGATAGGGCTTCTCGATCCGCTTCTCGATCTCAGCGGCGGCTGCCGCGTAGACTTCGTCGTCGAGCGACAGCAACCCCATCGGCGTCAGAAAGCCCGCCCTGAAGTTGTCCTCCAAGTCGTAGGTGGAATATGCGATGTCGTCGGCGAGGTCCATGACCGAACACTCGATCGTCTTAAATTCCGCGACGTCGCAGCGGCCGATTAAGCGCGATTTGATTTCGTTGACTAGGGCTTCGTCATCTTCGTAGTAACCCTTCATCGGGCCGTCCTTGTACTTGGGCGGGCGGTCCTTTCGTTCTCTGGGGATGGGCTGGTCGTATTTCAGCACTGCTGCGAGGCTGCGAAACGTCAAGTTGAGCCCACGTCGGAGGTCCGTGCCATCCGAGCCGAAAGGCGGCCCTCCATTCACGGTCGCCTTCTTCTCCAACCGGCTGACGATCCTCAGTGTCTGAGCATTCCCCTCAAAGCCGCCATCGTTCTGCATGCAATTGTCGAGCGCGGCTTCGCCATTGTGGCCAAACGGGGGGTGACCCAGGTCGTGGGCTAAACCGGCGAATTCCACAATGTCAGGATCGATTGCGTTGCCCTCGCCCTGAAACACAGGCGCGGTAGCGTTCAAGCGCAATGCGATCGACTTGCCGATTTGGGCCACCTCCAGCGAATGTGTCAGCCGGTTTCTGTAGAAATCGGATTCGTGCCCAGGGAAAACCTGGGTCTTCCCCTGGAGTCGCCGGAAGCTAGGGCAATGGATTAAGCGCCCATAGTCGCGCCGAAACGCCGACCGAAATGGCTCGGTGTCCTTTCCATCCGGGTTCGCGACGATACGCGCTACGTCACCCTGTCCGTAAAGCACAGCGCCCCTGCCGTTCGTTTAGGGTTTGCGGTAGGTGTCCGATCCCGAATTGGCTTTGGTCGATGGCTCCCGCATCTTTTGTGATGTGGCCTTCGTGGTCTGACGTCGGGTCCACTCCAGCTCGCCGCGAACCGCCCTCCTGAGGGAGGCACCCTCTCGCGTCAGGTCAGGGCGCTTCACCTGATAGTCAAAGGCGTCGGAGGTCATTCCCGTCTCCCTGCGATCGAGTCGCCATACTATGACATGGTATCGATTGCGGGAAGCTGAAGACCATCCTCTTTTCGGTTCGTGTGCGGCGCACTGGCCTGCCACACCACACGCCCCGGGGTGCGGGGCGGCGTGGGAGGGGGATGATGGCGGCAACCGCGGCCTAGCCTTGCTGGCTCCCGGTCGCCGAGGCGACCGAGAGCGAGGCCGGAGGCCGAAGCCGCGTTTGGCGCCGTCAAGAGAGGGTTGGGGCCCCGCGGATATATGTTCGGAAGGAAAGGTGCCGGCACCCGGAGGGGCGTGAGGCTGGGCGCAGGGCTCCGGCCGAGAGGCACCGGCAATCGCCGTTGGGAAACCCTTTCGGCCCCCGACACGGCCCGTCAACATGGGGTAGAATATGGTGCTTGCGGCTCCCACCATCTAACTTCGAATATCGAGTTTGCAGAATGACCTCGATAATCAAACGGTGCAACCGATGTCGTCGCACAAAGGCGACGTCCCACGTTACCTTCAGAGCAAACGTGAGTTTTTTCTTTCGGAGACGAGACAGCAAACTGTCAGACTATTTGTGCTTGTCGTGTATGACAAAGGAATTCGCTGGCCATGAGACAGCAACACTGCTCGGTACATGGTGGGGAATAATCGGATGTATTTTAGGTCCGGTGTACTTGGTAAGTAATATATTGGAATACATAGCCGGCACCGCCGACATCGTATTCACAAAGAAGCCGGTTGTCGTGCAATATGATGGCTGGTCCCATGTCGCCGACCAAAAAGTCAGGGATTTGAGTGCGTCCAGGGACTACGACAAAATTGGGGAAAGTTTGAGTGAGATATTTGTAAAGCCAACGGTGTGGCAGTGGTCAGACAAATTGTCAGGATACCGAGTGCCGGAAGTTGTCGCGCAAGCAGAACTAGCCATGGCGCGGATTGGAATTATCAATTCAGAAATATCTAAACTTGATGACAAGCATATATCGGACTCGCTGAGGAGTGGCATAGATCGTTACGCCCGAGATTCGCTTCGCAATGTCAGCAAAGTTGACGTGAGAACTGTATTGCGGCTTTATGAATCGGTTGCCGACGATTTGGATGAGCTATCCAGAACGGTCTCAAATCGAATCGCGGTAGTTGGTTTGACTCCGACCAATATTTCGGCTCATTTTGGAGAAGTGAAGAGGGAGGCTGAGACACTCCTTCGTTACGTGGTGTCCTGATAACTACCGCGAAGCGCAAAGCTTAGCCATTGAATCCGCCGCCGATCTGTTAGCGTCTCTCGAAACCACGATTGATCAGATTGTGGAGCTTTTGCGCGTCACCGCCGGCTCTAACGTAGTCGGCAACTAGCCGCCTTATGTGACCTTCAATCACTTCAACGCTGTTTGGGTTCTCAAGCTTGTCGAGAACGATCGCGGCGGAGTAATGCGAGTATCGGTCGACCATCTCCTTCGTGGAATGGCCGGTGATACTCATCACTTCAGCCGTCGACAATCCCGCCTCGAAATACCGGGAGGTCGCTTCGTGGCGCAGGTCATGGAAGTGCAGGTCCGCGATTTTCACGGCTTTCACGGCCGCCCGCCACTTGTGGTCCATGGTAACGCCGTTGATTGCGAAGACGGCAGAATCGTTGTCGGTCGTTGCGGGTCGCAATGCCAGCGCCGCGTCGATGACTTGTTGAAGCTCAGCCGTGATCGGAACGATACCCGCCTTCTTCGCGCGATGGTCTGACGGTGGGAAGCGAATCGCCTTGCGACCCTTCCCAATCTCGACAATGTGGCTGAGGCGGAAGCTCAAGATGCGCTCGCGTCGCAGCGCGGTCAGAATCGCGAATCGGATGATCAGCGGCAGGAGCGGGTCAGCTTGTTTGGCCTCGCCGAGGATTGCACGCTCTTCGTCGGGGGAAAGCCGCCTCACTCGGCCCGGAGAGGCCTTCGGCATAGAGACGCCGCCGATCTCAGGCACGCCGTCGATCTTTTCTCCGACGAATTTAAGTGCTCGGCTGATCAGTTGCACGGTGTTGGAAATGGTCGTGCGCGCGAGCGGCCGACCGTGCTCCTCCTTGCCACGCGACAGAAGCTCGTCGCGGTAGTCTGCAAGATCTCGCGCGCGGAGCGAAGCGACGCCGCGTTGTGCGATGGGGTCGGCTTGAATTCGCTTGATGCGATTCCGGTCCTTCCTCGCGTTCGACTCGCGGCCGGTGAGCCCTCTGTCGGCGTAGCGCTGCAACGCCTGGCCGAGAGTCAGTTTTTCCGCTTCTCGGGTGGAGACGTGCGTGCCCGCGAGAAGCCGGACCCGAGTCTCCGTAGCCCAGGCTTCGGCGGCATGGCGCTGTCTCTGGCGTTCGTGCGGATTGTCCGCGAACAGCGGAAATACCTTCGTAGCGGGCAAGTGTCCCCGGACGCGGATTCGCACGCGAAGTGAGCCGGACGGCAGGCGCTCAAACGCCTTCGGAAGTTTCTCTTTGGCCATTTCGGGTGCGTATTGTCCACGAATTGGCCATTAAAATCAATCTCGACGAATGACCAAGGTTCCAGACCATGAGCCTAACATATTGATATAGTTGGCGGAAGGAGTGAGATTCGAACTCACGGTGGAGTTGCCCCCACGGCGGTTTTCAAGACCGCTGCCTTAAACCACTCGGCCATCCTTCCGTCGGCCTCTCGCCCCCTCTCTCCCGCTTGCAGGGGAGGATTGGGCGAGGGGAGGTCGCCACTCGCCCTCATCCGGCCTCCTTCGCTCCGCGGGCTGCGGAGGCCGCCTTCTCCCGCAAGCGGGAGAAGGGGGGCGTCATCGCCAGGCGCGGAGCGACGAAGCGATCCAGGGCCGGTCACGGGCGGCCCCTGGATTGCTTCGCTTCGCTCGCAATGACGTCGCCAGCGATGCTTAGCCCATCGCCCCGCCCGGCGCCAACGCCCTCACACCAGCCGGCTCTGCGCCTTGGCGGCGGCGATGAAGCTCGCGAACAACGGGTGCGGCTCGAACGGGCGCGACTTCAGCTCGGGGTGGAACTGCACGCCGATAAACCACGGATGGTCGGGGAATTCGATCGTCTCCGGCAAGAGCCCGTCGGGCGACATGCCCGCGAACACCATGCCTTCGTCCTCCAGCCGGGCGCGGTAGGCGGTGTTGACCTCGTAACGATGGCGGTGGCGCTCGGAAATCTCGGTCGCGCCATAGATCTCGGCGATCCGCGAGCCCGGCTTCAGCTGGGCCTTGTAGGCGCCGAGCCGCATCGTGCCGCCGAGGTCGCCGGAGTCCTGGCGGCGCTCCAGCTCGTTGCCGCGCATCCACTCGGTCATCAGGCCGATCACCGGCTCCTCGGTCGGGCCGAACTCGGTCGAGTTCGCCTGCTCGAGGCCCGCGAGCGAGCGGCAGGCCTCGATCACCGCCATCTGCATGCCGAAGCAGATGCCGAAATAGGGCACCTTGCGCTCGCGCGCGAACTTGGCGGCGAGGATCTTGCCCTCGGTGCCGCGCACGCCGAAGCCGCCGGGCACCAGGATGCCGTGCACCCCTTCGAGATGCGGCGACGGGTCGCCCTTCTCGAAAATCTCGCTCTCGATCCAGTCGACGTTGACGCGCACCTTGTTGGCCATGCCGCCGTGGGTCAGCGCCTCGTTCAGCGATTTGTAGGCGTCCTTGAGGCCGGTGTACTTGCCGACGACGGCGATCGTCACTTCGCCTTCGGGGTTGTGATAGGCGCGCGACACCGCGTCCCAGCGGCGCATGTCGGGCTTGGGCGCGGGCTCGATGCCGAAGGCGGCGAGCGCCTCGCGGTCGAGCCCGGCGGCGTGATAGGCGGCGGGCGCGTCGTAGATCGAGACGACGTCGCGCGCCTCGACCACCGCGCTCTCGCGCACGTTGCAGAACAACGCCAGCTTGCGCCGCTCCTCGCGCGGGATGGCGCGGTCGGCGCGGCAGAGCAGGATGTCGGGCTGCACGCCAATCGAACGCAGCTCCTTCACCGAATGCTGGGTCGGCTTCGTCTTCAATTCGCCGGCGGTGGCGATGTAGGGCAGAAGCGTCAGGTGGACATAGACGACGTGGCCGCGCGGCAGGTCGTTGCCGAGCTGGCGGATCGCCTCGAAGAACGGCAGGCCCTCGATGTCGCCGACCGTGCCGCCGATCTCCACCAGCACGAAGTCGGTCGCCTCGGCCCCGTCGAGGATGAACTCCTTGATCGCGTTGGTGACGTGCGGGATTACCTGCACCGTTGCGCCGAGAAAGTCGCCGTGGCGCTCTTTCGCGATCAGCTCCTGATAAATGCGCCCCGAGGTGATGTTGTCCCGCCGGTTGGCCGAGCGGCCGGTGAAGCGTTCGTAATGGCCGAGATCGAGATCGGTCTCGGCGCCGTCGTCGGTGACGAACACCTCGCCGTGCTGGGTCGGGCTCATCGTGCCCGGATCGACGTTGAGATAGGGGTCGAGCTTGCGTAGGCGGACGGAATAGCCGCGCGCCTGGAGAAGGGCGCCTAACGACGCCGAAGCCAAACCCTTGCCAAGCGAGGAGACCACGCCGCCCGTGAAGAAAATGAAGCGCGCCATGGGATTTGACCTCTAGCCGATCGGCGCCGATTCGGCGAGCGAAGAATCCTCCGGCCGCGAAAAAGCATAGGGGCCGCGTCCCGCGCGCAGGGCTCGCGCGCCTCTTTGCGGCGCGGGGCGAGGCTTTTCCAGGGGCGGAAGAGGGCGGGAGCTGCTGTGGATAACTTAATTTTCGCGCTTCTGGCGGGATTGGCCCGCCCTTTCCGGCTCGCGCCGCCGACCGCCTCCGCGGCGGCCGAGATCGCGCGAAGCCCCGTCTCGATCCGCCGCGTCGCCGTCGGTCCTGCCCCTCCGTGCGGCGCGCCTGTCCTGCTGGCGGGCGACGACAGCGCTATTGGCATGGCGCCGCCGCCGCCCTTGCGTCGATGACGATGTCGAGGCGTTCGCTCTTCGCGGCGGAGTCACGCCTCTTCGGGTCCGCGAAACCGCCCGCCGTTCGTCACTTGTAGTTGGACGGGTCGGCCCTGCACTTGTCATACTGGACTTGCCAGGCCGCGCCCTTCAGCCCTTTATTGTTCACTGCGTCGCGGCAGACCGTTGGTGCTGTGCGGACAAACGGGTGCAGTGCTGAACCGCGCCGGCGGGGACGCAGTAAGCGATCGTCACACCAATAGCCAAGGTCGCAATGGCAATCTTTCGCATCGCACAGTTCTCCTCTCGCGATTACGGCGAAGACTTCGATTCGCCATATCATGTTCGCCATGTCATGTTCGCCTTGTCGCTTGCTCGCCGCGCAAGGCGCAGTCAACTTATAGTAGTAATAGTAAACGAGCAATCACGGCGGCGAGCCAGACTCGTCCGCTGTGCGCGGCGAAGCCGCCAGCTTGGGGCTCGCGCGCCGTCGCTAAGCGGTCGTCCCCCACAAATCGTAGGCGTCGGCGCGCTCGATCTTCACGCTGACGATGTCGCCCGCGCGCAGCAGGCGGCGGGTTCTCACATGAACGAGGCCGTCGATCCCTGGCGCGTCGCCCTTGCTGCGGCCCTTGACGACGCCGACGCCGCCCTCGTCGACGATGACGTCGAGCCGCTTGCCGACCTTGGCGGCGAGTTTTTTCGCGCCGATCGCCTGCTGGCGCGCCATCAAGCGCTTCCAGCGGCTCTGTTTGAGTTCGTCGGCGACCGGCGCGAGGTCGAGGCGGTTGGCGGGCGCGCCGGCGACCGGCTCGTAGCGGAAGGCGCCGACGCGGTCGAGCTTCGCTTCGCCGAGCCAATCGAGCAAAAGGCGGAAATCCTCCTCCGTCTCGCCGGGGAAGCCGACGATGAAGGTCGAGCGGATGGTGAGCTCGGGGCAGGCGGCGCGCCAGGCGCGGATGCGCTCGAGCGTCTTTTCCTGGTCGCCGGGCCGGCGCATCGCCTTCAGCACCTTGGGCGAAGCGTGCTGGAAGGGGACGTCGAGATAGGGCAGGACGTTTCCGCCGTTCATCAGCGCGATCACGTCGTCGACGTGCGGGTAGGGGTAGACGTAGTGCAGCCGCACCCAGGCGCCGAGCGAGCCGAGCTCCTTGACGAGGTCGAAGAACTTCGCTCGCACGCTTCGGTCGCGCCAGATGCTCTCGGCGTATTTGAGGTCGCGGCCGTAGGCGCTGGTGTCCTGAGAGATGACGATCAGCTCCTTGACGCCCGCCTTCACCAGCCTCTCGGCTTCGCGTAACACTTCAACCGCCGGCCGCGAGACCAGGCCGCCTCGCAGCCTGGGGATGATGCAGAAGCTGCAGCGATTGTCGCATCCCTCTGAAATCTTGAGATAAGCGTAGTGGCGCGGCGTCAGCTTGATCCCCTGCTCGGGGACGAGGTCGACGAAGGGGTCGTGGGGCGCCGGAGCGGCGGCGCGCACCGCCGCCATCACCCCGTCGAAGTCCTGCGGCCCGGCGATCGCCGCGACATTGGGATAGACGTCGCGGATCGACTGAGGCTCCGCGCCCATGCAGCCGGCGACGATCACACGACCGTTTTCGGCCATCGCCGCGCCGATCGCCGCTAGCGACTCCTTCTTGGCGCTGTCGAGAAAGCCGCAGGTGTTGACGATCGCCACGTCGGCGCCGGCGTGGCTTTTCGCCAGCTCGTAGCCTTCCGCGCGCAGGCGCGTGAGGATGCGTTCGCTGTCGACCAGCGCCTTCGGGCAGCCGAGCGAGACGAAGGAAACGCGCGGCGCGGGTTTTCCGGCGGGGGAGTTTTCGCTCATGGCGGAAGCGCTTGCCACGGGCGGGGCGGCCGGGCAAGGCTCGCTTCTCGCGCAACGGGGGAATTATGCAAGGGTTGCGGCAATCGCGGCCAGGGCCGGCGCCGATTTCCGGCGATGGTTTGCTTTCAGCGGCTTGCCCGGCGCTTTTCTTCCGCCTCGCCGCGCGGGCTTTGCTCGCGAGGCGAGGCGGCGCGTGGAGGGGGTGAGGTATCGTAATACCGTAGCCGTCTTCAAGCGGCCCGACCTGAACCGGCGCCGTTCCGACGGCGCGGGGCTTGACGGAGAGGGGGGTGGCTCCGGCCGGGAAAGTCCGGCGTCGATTGCAGGCCGCGAAATTGGGGAATTCGTATCCTGTCCCCGTTATCCTGTCCCCGTTATCCGCCGTTATCCGTTATCGCTATCCCACGTTATCCCGGTCCGGTTTGATGAGCGGAGGAGGGAAACGAAGCCACTGGCCCAGCACCTCAACGCCACCGCGCCCTTCCTCGACTCTACAATCTCATTCATCTCATTGAAGGAGTCCCAGAATTCCAGAAGCGAAAAGGGAAGCGACAACTGAAACTACAAATCCCGCAATTACAACCCATCTCACGACTCCGCGCCGCTCAATGGCAGAAGACCGCAACCTCTCAGTAAATGGGTTGCATGCGACAATATAGGCGCGCCCACTTCTCGCCAGATATATGCCAATTGATATAATCACCACCAGGGGGCCCAAAATAGTTAACATCCTCCAGTTTGCCGCGCTCAGGGGGACAGCGACGTCGTGCAGTGATCTCAGCAAAAATAGGTCAAGCTTTTCATTAAGGCTCGTGAGGTCGTTTGTATTCATACTCATCACTTGCCTTCAAACTGCGACGTTCTCTGCGTTTATTGTGATCGCATTCTGACTTCCGCTGACCATCAACATTACGAGAGATCCGACCAAAAGAACGGCCATAGCACCCAACACAACCGTCGCAGATCGGAGCTTTTCTTTTAAGAAACAATATAACTTCCCGATGGTGTCCGTTGCCAATAATTTTTCGAAATGGCGATTTAAAATACTTGCGATATCTTCTCCCCATGTTATATTTGTAAATTCAATGTGATACGAAAGAAGGGGAGCCTTCCTGCCGGAGGATCGTCCAACGAAATTCTTTACACTTGCATCTGAGAACACCTGGGCGCGAACGGTCTGATTCTCGGGTATAGAGGTGGTCGGAAACGTGATCAAATAGGAAACGGAGAGGTCAATCCCAACTGTTTCCGCCATGAGGTTATCCGAGAACGACATAAAGCTATTCTTGTCGTGGACAGACGAAATCCGCCCGTTTGAGTAGTAATATTTGCATTGCAAAGAATGCAATAGACACTCATGTTGGCTCATTCTTTGTTCTAATACATCCAAAATATTTGTAATCCAGTTATAATCAACAAACAAGGTTGTCGGATCAAAGACTTGCTCAATCGTACGCCGTTGTCCCAATAGGGACGTGACAAAGTCTTTTAGAACCGATTTCTCGACACTAATTGTGAGTTCTTTGTCCGTGCCCATTTTCTACCAAACGAAGGAAGAGGATTAAGGATTGCGAGGATTGCGGGGAGAGGATACTGGACTGCACCCCACGTTTGAGACACGCTAATTGAGTGACAGCGCTTCGTCCTGGTTTGGTGTTGGCGTGACCGGCCGCAGTTCGCCTTCGAACTCGACCGGCGGTTTGTAGCCTAGCGCCGAGGGCAGGCGCTGGCGATTATAGATTGTCTCGATGAACGCGCCAATCCGCCGACGGGCGTCGTCGAGGTTGGCGCAGGCCTTGCCGTTCACCTCCTCGGTTTTGAGCGTCTTCATGAAGCTCTCGGCCTTGGCGTTGTCGTAAGGGTTGCCGGGGCGGCTCATGCTGATGGCGATTTTGCGCGCCTCCAGCCGTTCGACATAGTCTGAACACGCGTACTGCACACCGCGCTCGGAATGGTGGATGAGGCTTTCGGGCGGAGGCCGGTGTGCCGCGAGCGCCTGGGCATTCCGGGGAGCATTCCGCGGACATGATACGAATTGCGTTATTTCGTTGGCTAACAAGAGCTTTTTGCGGGCGTCGCGATCAGGAACTCTTGCGATAGGTCCATGTCGGGGCGATCGCAATGCCGCTGACCCACCGCGCCGTCGACCTCATGGAGGCCAAATCTTCCGAGGCGAGAGGGCTGTCAAGGGC
>Ga0326727_10002049_pt1 | contig 71285 bp, 52 predicted proteins | sample MB2enrmetagenome_FD_207643 | JGI IMG/M metagenome (GOLD analysis project Ga0326727, IMG submission 207643) | Lab enriched peat soil microbial communities from McLean, Ithaca, NY, United States - MB29MY | ecosystem: Environmental > Terrestrial > Soil > Wetlands > Peat | place: USA: New York...
CCCAAGAGACGAGCTCGAGGCGGACAGGAGCCGGCGGGGGGAGCGCCAACGCATGTTGATCTTCGACGCCACGAACCTCGATCGCCGCCTTGGTCTCGCCTATGAGCTGAAAGAGGCCTTCCGGGCCACCATGACGATCGGCAAGCGCGGTGACGAGGAGAACTTCGCCGTTGCCATCGACTTGTTCGTCACCTGGTGCTGCGCCTCGGGCATCGAGGCCTTCGTCACCTTGGCCAACACGATCGAGGCCTGGCACAAGGAGATCCTGAACTACGCCGCATCAGGCGGAGCCTCGAACGGTTTCGCGGAGAGTCTCAATCATTTGCTCAAGAACCAAAAGCGCCAGGCACACGGATATCGCACCTGGGAAGGTTTCCGCGGCCAGATGCTCTGGACCTTCGGTGAGGTGGTCGACCCCGACACGGGCGAGGTCACGCCTCTACGATCTGTTCCGCGAGGCGAAGGAGCCCGGTGGCTTCAACCTCAATTCGCGTAGAGCCTCAATTCCAAGCGAGGAAGGGCATTGCCACAGTGCCTTCGGCAGCTCGCGAACCGCTGGGCGGGCATCCTGCACGGGGTGCTCGAGCACGACTGCCTCTACGACGAGGCCACCGCCTGGAGAGTGGCAACCGACCCCGCCGCTTGACAGTTGCGGCCTAGGGATGTCTAGCTAGCCTTGCCGCTGGCTTGTCTGCTGGTGCTGGGTACATCCGAACGGCGAGCCGGGGCACCGCCAGTATCCAGGTCATCAGGATCCCGAGTACCAGCCACGCGGCACAGATTGGCAGCTCTCCCCAGCTCACCACGGCAGGGCTGCCGTAAGGGCACTGTGGCGGCACAACAGCGCCGGGCGCATTGGGACAGGAGTGCAGTGGGTATTGCGCCCGGGAACTGGCCAGCAATAACAGAGCGACGCCCGCAATCCACGCGCCTGGCCACGCGGCTGCGCGGAGCCAATTGCCGCGCCGCCAGCCGCGAAGCCTGATAAACCCGGCAATCGGCACAGGAACAAGTGCCGCACACAATACGAAGGTGGCCACGGCTATCACAATCTGGAACGTCACCGGAATTTCCGCCCACCCGACGATCCCGAGGTCTATGCCAGGCCACGGCTTGGTGGTGATGTAAAAGAAGTAGCCAGCATAGACGGCTCCCGCTCCCACCCACAGCATCGACAGCAACCAGACCCAGCAGCGGACCCGGAAGCTCCCAGTAATCAAAGCCCGCGCGTCCCGGAAGGTAGGCCATCTCCGACCGGGCGGGCTGGCCTCCAGCAGGGTACCCAGCACCTCCCCGGACCGCTCACGCCGGTACCAGGCGGGATAGGCGCGCAGCAGCCACCGGCAGCGCCGCTCCAGCCCGGTCATGCGCAGCGTGTCTTCCGGGCAGCGCCGCCCCTCCGCATCAGGCCGGGCCTTTGGGCACGCGGCCCGAGGCGGCACCGTCAGCCCCGCGCATCGCCGCCGGTGGCGGAGGCTTGACCGTCGCCAGATCTGCGAACACGCCGATGCTTCCGGCGTCGGTGCGTAACAAGCGGTACGGGGTGTTCGGGACCGCGCGGCCATCCCAGCCGCGCAGGTAGACGTTCGGGGAAGTCTGTGCATGCTTGGTAATCAGACCGGCGAGTTTGACCGCAAAGTCATAGAGCCGGGCGTCGTGGTTCTCGGAATAGAGCGCCAACAGCCCGCGGATCAGCACCGAGTCGTACTGCGGTCCGTCGGCGAATGGCGCGAGCCACTCAATGTCGTCGCGGGCACGTTGATCGGCTTCGGTGCACCACGACTGCTTGCCGGTCGCCTCGCACAGAGCGGTCATGGTGGCGACCATGGCGCCCTCGCCGTCATGCGGCATCGCGACCTGCTTGGGGCCGGCGTTTGCCTCCTTGTCGGCAGCGGCTGGGCCGGCTGTAGCCATGCCGCTGTCAGGCCCGGTCGAGTTGAAGCTCGCACCGTCACGCGTCGGCTGGCTCGGCTTACAGTTCTCCTCGCCCTTGGCACAGTTTCCGCGGGCACTTACCCTGGTGGCAATGGTGCTGCCCAGCTCACAGCCCTTGGCTCCCACCGGACATTTCACGATCACGAGCGTTCCCGGCTTGCAGCTCTTGGAGCCGGTCTTACACGGCGTAACTTCGGTCGCATCGGCCTTACAGGTGCCGCCGCCTTCCATACAAATATAAGTCCACGGCCCACCCGTTCGACCGCGATTGACATATGAGTCCGGCTCGATCAGGTACGGATACGGTGTGCTCGCCACGGGGAGATAGACGCCCTGCGGCGTGAGCAGGTGCTTGTTGGCCCAGCCGATGTAGGTCTCAGCCTCGGTCAGGTATTCGGCCTGCTTGGTGGTTTGATAGAGCCGCGCGGCCAGGTCTGACGCGGCCGCAAGCGCCTCGCCAGAGAGCCATTGGTGCTCGGTGCTCCACCACATCCCGCCGCCCTGCTCGGCGTCCCAACCGCCTGCGGCGATGAACGCGAACGCGCGCTCGGCGTTAGCGACGTAGGCGTGGTCGCCGGTGGCGCGGTACGCGTCCAGGAACGCGATCCCGATCCAGGCGTTGTCGTCGTACCAGGTCGGCTGTGAGGAGCTCTGCTCACCGACCTGTGGTGAGTATCCGGGGACTGGCCTCAGGTTCGGGTTCCAGTAACGCTGCTCGCCGCGTGCGAATGTCTCGACCGCCGCCTTGGTCTTGGCTGTCGGGTCGGCAATCGCGATCTCATCAAGCGCTTCAAACATCCCGTTGCTTCCCCACAACGTCACTTGCGCACGGTTGGGGTTCGACCCGAGCTGTTTATAGAACCAGTCGGCCGAACCGCTCCACCACTCCGAAGTCTTCTCGATCCCGGCCTCGGCCAGCTCGAGGTACGACCGCGATGCGACGGCTCTAGCGCCGGAAGTTTCGGAAGAGTCGGCGGCGACGGGGGCTGTGGAGCTCCCGGACGCCTCTGGATCGCCGAGCGACGAAAACGGGAACTTGGTTGTCGAACCGCCCGCGGTCACGAGCAACACGACCACAACGACAACGACCACAGCGACGAGGGCGGCGGCTTGGGTGTAGATGCGCTTTGGTATCTGACGCTTGGAGCGAAGCAAGCGCGCCGCCATGTGGCGCCATTTTAGCTTCGAAACCCTCCACTTACCCGGCGACCGCCGCCGTGAGACCAAGCGGACCGCTCAGGCTAGGGTCACGACTCGTGAAGAAAACGCAAGCTGTTCTTCGCTCATCGCACTCACAGCTGTCGAGCGTCACCATCCCGGGAAGTTCGTTCATGGTAACGACTAGAGGTGCGATTTCCGGTGTCACCCGTATGGGCGAATGGTCCGACGAGTGCTATGCGTGCGATTGGCACGAGGGTTTCGGCGGCCCCAAGGTCGGCCGGAGCCTGACCCGCGCGACCGGACAGCCGATCTGAATCGGACGTTGTCCCAGTTCAGGGCGGGGTCCGAACATCGCCGTTTGCCTTGGTTCGGAAGATCCAGTGAAATACCGGCTCTGACCAGGGAAAACGTTGTGATTCCGACAACGGGTGGAGCTGAGGGGATTTGAACCCCTGACCCCCTGGTTGCAAACCAGGTGCTCTGCCAGCTGAGCTACAGCCCCGTGCCCACCAGCCTACGCGTCAGGCAGGGCCGGGTCGGCTCCCCCGGGCGACCGCGCACCAGGCGGGAAGCTTCTCGAGCAAGTGCACGGCTTCCGGCGCGGCTCGGTCACGAAGGGTGACCCGGGTGTGACGACCCGCGACGTCCAGATGCACCGAGGCGAGCCCAAGCGACCGCTGGACCGGGCCTTGCGCGGCCCGGAGGCTCTGCGCCTTTGCCAGCGGCACCCATACCGTTTCTCGGCGAACGCGACCGGAGATCGCCACGGCACAACGGTCCCCGACTCCCGCCCGCAGGAAGTGGTAGCTCAGGGGGGCCCGGAACATCGCTCGGCGGGGCGGTCGCGTGAGGGCTGCCCGCCGGTCCGGGAGGACGCGATCCAAGAGCAGCTGAGCGTCCGTTAGCGACCCGACGGGGAGCAGGGCGCGGCGGACCCGCGCGGGCTGTCGGTCGCCGCCCTTCACGCCGCCGGCGAGGTGCAACTCGAGGCGGCACCAACCGAGGGGGCGGAACCAGAACGGCTCGACCATGCGAACGGCCTGGATCCGGCCTCGGGGCACGGTCTCGGCGGACAGGGACAGCAGACCCGAACGTATCCGGATGCCGTCGGGTGCCTCGGCCACGGTGAAGGACCATTCTGTCGAGATGCGCCGCCAGGCGGTCAGTGCCATCGTCACGAACACGGCGACCAGGCCGCTGCCGCCGGTGACGAGTACCGACCGCTCGGTCGAGCCAAGAACTGTCAGTGCTATCACCGCGCCCAAGCTGACGGGGATCGCGCCCGTCAGGCAGCCCGCGGCGATCAGCCTCCCGTTCGGGACGACGGCCAAACGTTGCTCCGGCGGTGCCGGCACGGCCTCGTGCAGGCCGTGGGCAACCGCCAGCAAGGCGGTTCGCACGAGGGTCGCTTCGTTGTAGCGCAGATAACACAGCCGGGCGTCGCCACGCGAGGCGCCCCCGGTCCGGACGCGGACCTCCGCGAGCCCCACAACCCGAGCCAGAAAGGGCTCAACCAGGTCGACTGCTTGCGCACGCGAAAGGGGAACCTGCAACGACTGGCGCCGGACCAGCCCGGTCTCGACTCGCAGAGTGTCGCCGTCGACCCGCCAGCGAGTGACCGCCCAGTAGACCACGCCGCCGAGAGCGACAAAAAGGACGATGACGAGGTCCGATGCCGAGAGGCCTGCCTGACCCGGAAGTGCTGCCGCCGAGGCGAGGATGACGAGAATGCCGAGCAGAGACCGGCCCATCCGGACTACAGGCGAAAGCGGATGAAAGCGCTGCCAGGTTCGCGGGAGGTACTGCGGCAAGCTCGATTCAGATTCCTGCAGCGCGGGCCTCCCCGAGCGAGGTCAGCCGTTCCCGCAGCCGAGCCGCCTCCGAGACGGCAAGCCCAGGCAATCGAGCATCTGTCGCGGCGGCTGCGGTGTGAAGGCGCACGGTTGCGATGCCGAACATGCGCTCAACAACGCCTGCTGTGACGTCCACGAACTGCATTCGCCCATAGGGAACTATCGAAAGCCGCTTGATCAGCACACCGCGTCGGATGAAAAGGTCATCCTCGCGCTCGAGGTAGCCCCATGAGCGGTAGCGACGATTGACGAAACCCTCGGCGAGCAAACCGATAACTAGGACTCCGCCAACAACGCCGGCAACGGCGGCGAGCCCCAGCTCGACCTCGGACACGACGACCCCGACGACTGCGAAACCGAGCGCTCCCAAGGCGACCTCCAGGCGTCGCATCGTGCGCAGCCTTGGAGAGGGGCTGTACCAGCTTGCCGCAGCGTCCACATCGGTTATCTCGACGCGCCGAGTCGCCACCGGGCCAATGTTCCCACAGCTCCCGCGGAGTGTCCCCGGCGCAGGCGCGTCCGCCCTTGTTCCACGGATTACCCTGACCACAGCAGGCCGTGCCTACAGCAGCGATGTAGACATTGCCAAAGTCGCTTTGGTCGCGTGACGGTCGCGGCGCAAGCCACGTCGTCCCTGGCTAGGAGGGACGCTTTATGTGGCCGGCACAGCCAGTCAGGCTTCGTCCATTGGGCGTGGGTGAACGTATCGATGCCGCCATCAAGATCGTCCGCGCCAATTTTCTCACGCTCGCAAAGGCCTCCCTGGTCGTTGCGGTGCCTTCGGGCATTGTCGTCGCCATCATCTCCGTTTCGGTGAGATCATCGTCCGAGCAGCCCATCCTGACCGGAACGACCTCCAGCACTATTTATCCCGCGCTAGGGGCTGAACTCTTGACGCTCGTGATCACTTTGGTGGTGAGCGCGCTCGTCACCGCTGTCTGTTTCCGCGTTATCGCGAACGCCTATCTAGGACAGCGGGCGGACTGGCGCGAGGCCCTCCGCTTCGGCTGGTCGAGGCTGCTCGCCGTCATCTGGATCTCCCTGCTGACGTATGGCGCGGTCCTGATCCTCGGCCTGGCGATCGCCATCCTCATCGCCATCACAGTGGCGGTGCACATCGCCGTGCTCACGGTTCTGTTCTCCGTGGTGCTCGGCATCGGAGGCTTCGTGGCAACAATATGGTTCTTGATCGCGTCGAGACTGGCCGTGCCGGTCCTGCTGCTCGAGAACATCCGGGGGATCAAGGCAATACGCCGTGCGCTGACGCTTTGTCGCGGCTATTGGTGGTCGGTCTTCGGCACGCAGTTTCTCGCCGGCCTTCTCGTCGCTGTGGCGAGCGCTGTCGTCGGCCTCATTATCGGTGCCGTCTTCAGCGTCTTCCACGGGACCACGATCTCCTCGGTCATCGACGGTTTCCTTGTCCAGACGATCGACTACGTGGTGTTCGCCCCCTTCTCCGCGGCAATCCTGGTGGTTCTGACCATCGACCTCCGTGTTCGAAAGGAGGGCTTCGACATCGAGCTGCTCTCGGCGCAGATGGGTATCCCGTCGACGGAGTCCGCTCTCTTCTTCACAAAACCGGCACAAGGGGGAGGCTACGGTCCGGGTGGGTACCCACCGCCGGGCTACCCACCGCAGGGCTACCCCCAACAGGGCTACCCGCCGCAGGGCTACCCGCCGCAACAGGGTTACCCGCCGCAGGGCTATCCGCCACAGGGCTACCCGCCACAACCGAGCCCCTGGTATCCGCCCGGCCCCAGTGGCTACCCGCCCCCGCAGCCGCCCTCGCCGCCCGGGTGGCCGAGTCCCTCCGACTCGCCGCCAGCACCTCCGCCGCAGGGCTCCCCACCACAGGGCTCCCCACCACAGAGCTCCCCACCGCCCGGCTGGCCGCGTCCATCCGACTCGCCGCCTCCCAAAGGGCCGAGCCAACAGCCCTCCCCGGAGAGCGAGCAGGGTGAGCCCTCAGACCCCCCGGCGCCGGACGCGCCACGGTCCGAATAGGTGCCTCACACGGCGGGAACCTCGAACTTCGCCGCAGACGCGCGACGCCAAGCGGCCCAGATCCTTTCTCGACCGCCGTACACACAGAGGCCGTCACGGCTCCCCGATCCTCTCGGTGGAGTGCTCCGGGCCATCGGGCGGGCCTTCGTCTGGGCATTCGGCCCTCCCGCCCGCTGGACATGGCGCCACCTGCTCTCACCGGTGTTCCACTCCGTCCACGGCGTGCTCGGCGCCGGCGGTTGGATCGTTGCGCTCGTGCTCGCGCTCGCGCTCGGCATCTTCGTCGGGGTGCTCCTCGTCCGTAGGAGGTCCCGAGTCGGGTCCAGCCCGACGAACAGAGGGCCGAGAACGGCCGGCGAATATCCAACCGACCTGGAGAGGGCGGCGGAAGCCGCGGAAGCGAAGGGCGAGAACGAGCTGGCGGTCCGGCTGCGTTTCCAGTTCGGGCTCGCCCGGCTCGAAGCGGGCGGCGTCATCCCCGATCGCCTGACCACGCCCAGCCACCAGTTGCGCCGGATCCTCCACTCCCCTGTCTTCGACGAGCTCGCCTCTCGCCACGAGTCCATCACCTACGCCCAAGAACCCGCTTCGCCTCGCGACGTGGCCTCGGCCCGGAACGGCTGGGAACAACTCCTAGCCGAGGCCTCCACGACAGCGCACGAGCGCCAGGACGCTCGCGAGACAGTGGGCAGTGCTCGATGAGCGCCGTCGGGACGGCATCGCCGAGCGCCGCTAGAGGCCGGCAGCGATGAGCGCCACCAGGCCGTCATCGCCGAGCGCCGCCAGGCCGTCATCGCGGAGCGCCGCCGGGACGGCACGGCCGAGCGCCGCTAGGCCGACAGCGATGAGCGCCGCCGAGCGATGGCGTCAGGTCCCTCGACGATGGCGGGTGGTGATGGCCATCGCGGCCGGGGCGATCGCCGTCGAGTTCGCGCTCTCCTTCGCGGGCGCGATCTACGGCACGCCGAGCCGATCGGTCCTCGGCCCCGCCTCCTCGCTCGACACCTCGAGCAGCGGGACCGCCGCCTTGGCGCAACTCCTCAGCGGGCGCGACCATCCCGTTCGCCAACTGGAGGTCCCGGTCAGCTCCGTTTCCCTGCCGGTGCCCGGCACATTGTTCGTGCTCGACCCGCAGGGAAAACTGACCGGTGAGCTCCCGGCGATCGATCGCTATCTCACGACCGGAGGACGCGTGGTCCTCGCCGGTAGACCGGCAGCAGCGACCTTGAAGGCACTGCTCGGGCCCGGGCCGCTGCCGATCTGGCAGGCGGTGAGCCCCGGCTCGTCGCATCCGGTCGCCGCCGCGCCCGAGAACTACGCGGCCCGCACCGTGGTCTCGAGCACGGCAGGCTCCTGGCGCACATCGGCGACGGGCGCAGCTGCCAGCGCCGAGTCTGGCATCAGCGCCGAGTCCGCAGGCGTGCACACGCTGCTCGCCGGGTCCGGGGGGGCCTTGGCGCTCCTCGCCGACGTCGGGCGGGGGCGCCTCGTGCTGCTCGCCTCGAGCTCTCCGCTCGACAACGGCTGCCTCGCTCGTGCCGACGACGCCGCCTTCGCCCTCGACCTCGCCGGCCCGGCCGGGACCCCGGTCACCTTCGACGAGTACGACCACCTCGAGACGAGCTCGGGGTCCGGGATCGCGGGCCTGCCGGGCCACTGGCAAGCCGCCCTCCTGCTCGCCCTTGTCGCCGTCGTGGTCTGGATCCTGTCGGCCGGGCGACGCTTCGGGCCGCCTGTGCGGACCGAGCGCGAGCTGGTGCCGCCGCGCATCGCCCATGTCGACGCCGTCGCCGCCCTCTTGGCGTCGGGCTCTCCGGCCCGGCTGGCGGCGGGCGCCGCGCCGTTGCGAAGAGCCGCTCGCGAGCAGCTGAGCCGTACCCTTGGCGCCCGCGGCGATGCCACCGACGCCGAGCTCGTCACAAGGGCGGCCGCGACGGCGTTGCCGCCCGAGCTCGTCGCCGCCATCGTGGCCGAGCCCCGGTCGGAGAAGGACCTGCTGGCGCTCGGCCGGGCCTGTGCCACGCTCAGTGAAAGAGGAAGGTGGTCATGACAGAGGTGCACCAGGGCGGCGACGGCGGTCCCATGGCGACGGTCCGCGCCCGTTTGAACCAGCAGGTGGACAAGGTGGTTGTAGGCCAGTCCCACGTCGTCGACACGACGATGATCGCCATCGCCGTCGGGGGACACCTCCTGCTCGAGGGGCCTCCCGGGGTCGCGAAGACCCTCCTCGCCTCCGCCATGGGCCGGGCCTGCCGGCTCGAGACCCGCAGGGTTCAGTTCACGCCCGACATGCTGCCGTCAGACCTGACCGGCACGTTGACCTTGCGAGGAAACGAGCTCGGTTTCCGCCCCGGTCCCATCTTCACCAACCTCCTGCTCGCCGACGAGATCAACCGGACGCCCCCCAAGACCCAGGCGGCGCTGCTCGAGGCGATGCAGGAAGGCCAGGTGACCGTGGACGGGGTGGAGCACCCGCTGCCGCAACCCTTCACGGTGCTCGCCACCCAGAACCCGATCGAGTACGAGGGGACCTACCCGCTGCCCGAGGCGCAGCTGGACCGGTTCTTGATGAAGGTCGTCGTCACCTACCCGTCCGCGCAGAACGAGGAGGCACTGCTCCGCCTGCGCCGCGCGGGGGTGGCGCCGGTGACGCTGGCGGACATCGAGGCGGTCGCCGGGAAGGAGGACCTGTTGGCCATACGCGAGCAGGTGGACCGAGTGGCCGTGAGCGACGAGATCGTCACCTACGTCTCCTCGCTCGTGCGGCGCACGCGTGAGCTGCCGAGCGTGGCGCTCGGCGCGAGCCCGCGGGCGGGTGTCCACCTGCTCGCGGCGGCAAAGGCCTTCGCCACCATGAGCGGAAGGGGCTTCGTCGTGCCCGACGACGTGGTCGCGCTCGCCGGACCAGTGCTCGCCCACCGCTTGCTGCTCACCCCCGAGGCCGAGCTCGACCGGTTCACGGCCTCGGACGCCCTGTCGAATGTCCTCGCCTCGGTCCCCATCCCCCGCTGAGCCCGGACGGGAGAGGCGAGCAACCATGCCGGCTCCAGCGCTCAGCGACGACGACCGCCCGGGTTCCCGCCGCTCCCCCCTGCGCCCGACCCGCCTCGCCGCCGTGCTCGTGGCGCTCGTGGCGATCGCCTCGGCGGCTCTCCCTCTCCCGGTTCTCGTGCCGTTTCTCCTCCTCGGCGGGATCGCCGGATACCTCCTCGCCGATCTCGTGGTGGCTCGTCGCAGGGTCCTGTCGCTCGATCGCACGCGGTTTTCGACCCTGTCGCTTCTCGTCCCGGTCCCGTTCCGGGCCAAAGTGGGCGGCCTCAGCCAAGCCCGGGCGGTCCGGGTCCGCCAGCCTGTCCCGCCGACGCTTCGTGTGGATCCGCCCTGGGCAGCCGGCGAGGAGCTGGAGGGCGAGCTGACCGGGCGCCATCGCGGGATCCACGTGCTGCCGCCGGTGACCGTGCGCGCGGCAGGGCCGCTCGGGCTCGCCTCCATCGACCACACCGTCGGTACGAACCAGGAGGTGACCGTCTTCCCCGACCTTCCCCGGGCCCGCCGCCTGGCGGCCGCGCGCCAGCGGGGGAGGACCACCGACGAGGGCAGGATCCGGGCGCGGCTCGGGCTCGGCACCGAATTCGAGACCGTCCGCGACTACTCGCCCGACGACGACATCCGGCAGGTGAACTGGACGGCCACCGCCAGGGTCGGGCGCCCGATGTCCAATCAGTACCGAGTCGAGGAGAACCGCGACCTCATGTGCGTCGTGGACACCGGCCGTCTGATGGCCTCTCCGGCCGGGCCGATGTCGCGTCTCGACGTCGCCCTCAATGCCCTCGCCGTGCTGGCGGTGGCGGCCGAGGACGCAGGCGACCGCGTCGGAGCCCTCGCTTTCGAGGCCAAGGTGACCCGACAGCTCGCCCCTCGCCGGCGCGGTGCCAAGGCCGTTGTGCGGGCGCTGTTCGACCTCGAGCCGATCGAGGTCGAGAGCGACTACGCCCGCGCCTTTTACGCCGTCGGGCGCCAGAAGCGGGCGCTCGTGGTCGTCTTCACCGACCTCGTCGACGACGGTGCCGCCCGGACCCTGATCGCCGCCATGCCGGTGCTCGCCCGCCGCCACGCCGTGCTCGTGGCCAGCTGCACGGACCCCGACCTCAAGGCGGTGACCTCGCAGCCTCCCCACGACGTGCGCGACGTCATACGCGCCAGTGTGGCCGTGGAGCTGCTCGCAAGCAGGCGGCGGGTCGTCAACCTCCTCCAAGCCCTGGGCGCCGTCGTCGTGGAGGCGTCGCCCGAGGCCCTGGGGCCGGCCTGCGTCGGCGCCTACCTCAAGTTGAAGCAGCACGCCCGCCTGTAGCGACCGCTTAGAGCGGTGCGCCTCGGGCGCCCGGCCGGCCGCGCACGAACACGAGGCACCAGAAACTTCCGGCAAGGGCGATCCCGACGGCGAAGGCCACCGGCGGCGACAGGTCCCAGGGCGTGACGATGCCCTCGGTCAGGCCCGCGACGACCAGGAAGAGCATCACGGCGAGCACGACGGCGCCGATCGTCGGGGTGAGACGGGCGAGCGCCTCGGCCCTCGTGTCGTTGCCGGGGTCGATGAGAGCGCGGGCCACGGCCAGGCCGCCGGCGCCGGCGAGGGTGATGCACGACAGCTCGAGCAGGCCGTGGGGCACGATGAGGCTGAAGAAATATCCGAAGCCTCCGGCCCGCCATTCCAAGGCGCCGAGAATGCCCAAGATGGCCCCGTTGTAGGCCAGGGAGAACGCCGTCAGCAGCCCGAAGCTGAACCCGCCGGCCACAGCGAGGATGGACACCTCGATGTTGTTCACGAAGATCTGCACCGCGAGCCCGCTGCGTCCCACGATCGAGACGCCATAGAAGGCACCCTTGCCGGGATGCGCCGAGGCGTGGAAGCCCGCGGGAAGCAGTCCCGAGGCCGATGACGGCTGGGCAAGGGCCCAGAGCGCCCCGAGCGCGACAAAGCCGAAGAGGAGGCAGGCCGATATCACCAGGCACCGGTCGAGCTCGCGGATCCGGCGCCAGATCCGGACGCTCAAGTACTTCCAGGCGGTGTCCTCGCGCTCCGCCTTGGAGTAGACGACGGCGTTCGCGCTTCGGACGAGGGCCTGCAGACGGAGGGTCCCCGAGGTGTCCGGCCAGGAACGTCGCGCCAGCGCCAAGTCCGCGACCGAGGAGCGGTAGAGCGCGCCGAGGCGGTAGATCTCCTCCGGCGCCAGCTTGCGGCCCTGTCCCTTCGCGCGCTTTACGAGCCCCTCGAGCTCGGCCCAGTCCGTCCCGCGATCGGCCACGAAACGCTCGAGGTTCAACTTGCTCCCCAGTCGCTCTGGCCGCCGCCGGTGGACAGTGGTCGTACCTTGGTCACGTGGACTTCGAGGACCGACACGTCACGGTCACCCCGGAAGGAATCAGCCTCGACGTCGTTCTGGCCGGCCTCGGCTCCCGCTTCGTCGCGTTCGCGCTCGACTTCACCTTGCAGGTGCTGGCGTTCGTCGGGTTCCTCCTCGTCGTCGTCTCAGCTTTCCACGGCTCGGTGAGCACGACCAGCGGGCTCGTGGCGGGCGGGGCTTTCTCCCTTTTCGTCCTCGTCGACTTCATCGGGTACTTCATATTCTGCGAGATGCTCTTCAACGGGCGGACCTTGGGCAAGCGGGCGGCAGGCCTACGCGTCGTCCGGGTCGGCGGCCAGCCCGTCGGCTTCTGGTCAAGCCTGCTCCGCAACGTGCTCCGCCTGATCGACATGCAACTCGGTGTCACCTACCTCGTGGGAAGCGTCCTCATCCTCGCCACCGACAAGAACCAGCGGCTGGGCGACCTGCTTGCCAACACCCTCGTCGTGCGGGAAAGGGTCGGGGCCGCCACGACCTGGGACCGCTCGTCGTGGACGTCCCCGGCCGGCTTCACCGTGCCGGCCTCGGGCCCGGGCGAGAGGTCTTCGGCGGGCGCGCACCAGGTCTATCTCCCTCCTGAGCTCACCCACTGGGACGTGAGCGCTGTTCCCGAGGCCGAGCTCGCGCTGGCCCGGACGTTTCTCGCCAACCGGGGCGGGTACACCGAAGAGGCCCGGCTCCGGCTCGGCCACGAGCTGGCCGGGCGGATGTGGCCCCTCGTGGCGGGACCGACCGGGCCGTTGCCACCGGAGTGGTTCCTCGAGGCCGTGCTTCTCGTCAAATCCGCCCGCGCCTGAGGTCGGGACTGAAGCGGCGCCGGCACGGACCGGCCGCTGAGGTCGGGCCCGCGGTGGGGTGGACCGGCGCCCGCAATCCTTCCGCCGCGCCTTGCGCCCTGCCGGTCGGGCGGTCCCCGGCAGTAGCCTCTGGGGCGTGCCCGGCATGCACATGGAGAGGGTCTATTTCAATCTGCACACCGCGCTGCTCGACTGGCAGTTCGGTCCCTTCCCGCTGCTCGTCCTCGCCGCGTGCATCGCCGCCGGCATCTGGTACCTACGGGCGGACTGGACCCTGGCGACCCGGGGCCGCCGCTGGAAGGCACGGCGGACCGTCCCCTTCTTCGCCGGCCTGATCACCGTCGACCTCGCCCTGCAGTCGCCGGTGGCGACCCTGACCGGCTCTTACTTCCAGGCCCACGTCATCCAGCACCTGCTCCTCATGATCATCGCCCCGGCGCTACTGGCCCTGGGCGCACCCATGACGCTGATCCTGCAAACCTCGAGCCGCCGCGCCAAGACGGCGTGGCTGCGCCTCTTCCACAGCCAGGGGTTCGCCGTGCTCTCCCACCCGCTCACGGTCTGGGTGCTGTACTACGGCGTCATGCTCGCCTTCTTCCTCACCTCCGCCGTCGGCTTCGCCATGGACCACATGTGGGTGATGGACCTCATCAACCTCGGCTTCCTCTTCGGTGCGACGCTCTTCTGGTGGCCGATGATCGGGCTCGACCCGATCCCGCGCTGGGCCGCCAGCTACCCGCTCAGGATGGTCAACCTCCTGATAGGTGTGCCGCTCGAGTCGTTTCTCGCCATCGCTCTTTTGAGCTCGCGCCAGACCATCGCTCCGATGTACAGCCTGTCGAGCACCCACACGGGAGCCGGCATCCTCTGGGTGATGTCCGAGCTGCTGACAGTGATCGCCGTGATCCCGATCTACTTCCAGTGGATGGCCTCCGAGGACCGCAAGACGGCGCGCGAGGACGCCCGGCTGGACGCCGAGGCGGCCCGCTTGGCGGCGGAGACGACCGGCCTCTCGGGGCGTGTCGCGGACCCGCAGGCCGGCTGGGGCGACTTCCGGCCCAGCGCCTCGTAGCCCTGGGGTCAAGTCGACGTGGCGAAAGGACAAGCAGATGAGCGATTCTCACTCCCCGAAGCCCGAGGCATCATCTGACGAAGAACCTGGGCTGTGGTCCGGCCCGGTCTCTCGCTACGGCCGACGGGCCCTGATGCTCGGAGCGGCGGCGGCCGGAGCTGGGATCACCGTCGGTCTGGTTGCCGGCGCCAGGCCCGCCGACGCTGCAGACGGCCAAGCTGTGCTCCTCGGCCAGAACGGGCCCAACGCGAATACGGCCGCCAGCACGACCCAGATCAACACCACCAGCGGTGACGGCCTCCAGGCGAACACCAGCGGAGACTCAGGCTCACACGGCGTCTTGGGAACCTCGACGCTCGGCACCGGCGTCCAGGGCCAAACCGAGGGGAATCGCCAGTCCGGAGTGTCGGGCATCGACACGAGCCCGTCTGGCGGCCACGGCACCTACGGGCAGTCAAAAAAGGGCGTCGGCGCCTACGGCGAGACACTGGGGACCGGCGGCTATGGCGTGTACGGCCATGACGCAAGTCAAGATGGCGCCTCCGGCGTTATCGGGGACTCCACCAAGGGAATCGGCGTTATCGGGGTCTCCATCGACGGGGACGGGGTCTTCGGGATCTCCGAGAACGGCATTGGCGTGTTCGCCTTTGGCCCATCGGGCGTCTTCGCCTTGGGCACCGGCACGGGCTACGGGGTGAGGGCCACCGACTCCGAAGCGGACACAAAGGAGCTCAGCACTCCTGTATTTGCCCAAGTTGCGAACGTCAAAAATGCCAGCCCGGCGGTAAACGCGTGGACCGGTGGTACGGGCAACGCCGTCGTGGCCACAATCGACAATACGAAAAGCCCTTCCCCAGCGGTCTTGGCCACCACCAATGGCACTGGCCCGGCTGTGCTCGCCTCTCATCCGGATGGCACCGCTTTGCAAGTTGACGGCATCGCCAGCTTCTCCAGGAGCGGGCGCGCGACGGTGGCAGGAACCGCTGGCGTACCTCTACAGTCGGTCGTCGTCACAGGGGTCCCTCTCGGCGCCTCGAGCGTGGTCCTTGCCACCCCACAGGGTCACGTCACTGGTGTTGCAGTCGAAGGCGTCGTACCGGACGTGACGGCAAATACCTTCACGATCTATCTGACAAAACCGGTCAAGGTCTCGCTCGCCATTGCCTGGTTCGTTCTCGGGTAGGCAAAGGGTCCAGCCAGCTCTGCGATTAGATCGTCGCAAACAGGTCGGCGGTTCCGCTGGCGACAGATGCTGGGGACAGACGGTGTAGGGACCGCGGTCAGGGTGTAGAAGACCTGCCTCGCAAAAACCGGAAGCCCCGGTCCCTTGTGAGGACCGGGGCTTCCAAGATCGTGGTCAGGTATCCCTGACCGGTTGCCGTACTAGCAGGTCAGGTCTGAGTGACAATCACAGACCCCGTGGTACCGTCGGCGAGAGTGGCGGCGATGGTGCAGAAGCCAACCCCGCTGCCGGCTACGTAGGTCGAGTATGCAAGGTCGCTACTCGCCAGCGTGGTTGCAGCCGGAGCGGCGCCGCAGCCAGTGAAGCCGCTCACCACGGGCGTAACGGTGAAGGTCACCGCACCCCCGACATCGGCGGTCGACGGGCTGGTCGCTGTCACCGTGATGTCGACCGTACCTCCCGGCGCTTGGCTGGCCGGGACGGCCGTGACCGCCACCGAAGTGGCGACCGCTGTCTGGGTGACGACAGCCGAGCCACTCTGCGCAGCCTCGGCCTCAGTGACCGTGACGATGCACGTCGTGGCAGTTGCGCCAGCTGTGTAGCTGACCGTGGCCGTGCCGCCGGCAGCGGTCGGGGTGGTTACCGTCGCAACGGCGTCGCTGCAGCCGGTACCCGAGACCGCAACCTCCAGCGGGTCACCAACAATAGCGCCGCCGGAGTTGGCGACCGTGACCGTGAACAGGTTGGCATTAACCGAGCCCACCGTCTTTGAAGCCGACGTCGGGCTGAAGGTCACCGAGGGCGGGAAGATCGCCGGGCTCTCCGTCTCGTCGATCGTGATCTTGGCCGAGCCTCCGGTGGCGTCCGTGGCGGTGATGGTGCAGAACCCAACCGCGGCACCAGCCGTGAGGGTCGTCGAGACCCCGGTGTTGGTGGAACCTGTGTTGCCGCCGGCCGAGCTGAGGTTCGCAGCGGCGCAGACACCAGCCGCTGCGAATGTCACCGCATCGTTGTCGGCCGAAGACCCCGGAAGGGGTGTGACCGTCGCAGTCACGACATCAGTCGCCGCCGAGTTGGCCAGAATCGAGCTGGTCGCCGCGCTGACACTCACCGTGTTGGTGGTGGTGTTCGTGATGGTGCCTGTCCCAGATTGGCCGTAAGTAGCGTCCTCCGCCGTGATGGTGCAATGCGGGGCGTCGCTAGTGGAGTAGGCCGGGGCGGTGTAGGTCACCGAGGCCACGCCGCTGGTGCTGGTCACAGCCGTGGTCGAGCTGAACGTGCCGCAGGTGTCACCGCTCACCGAGGGGGTCGCCGTGAACAGCACCGTGTCACCACTGACGACTGGGCCCCCTGCTCCGTCGTGCACCGTGGCATTGATGGCCACCGTCGAGGTCCCGTTGGAAGCAAGAGGAACTGCAACCCCGTTAACTCCTGGAACGGTGAGGGCCAAGGTGGCAGTAGGTGTGACCGGGGCGACGAAGTACCCGAAGACGTCGATCACGAGGTCGACATTCGCACCACCAGTGGCGGGTCCGTCGTAGACCTCCACGGTGCCAGTACCGGCCGTGTCGGCGATCGTGAAGTTCGGGACTGCCGGAGTCTGGCTCTCGGTCCAGTTGACGTCAGAGGCGACAGGGACCGTCGCGTCGGACTTCGGGTAGACCGTGAGAAAGCCACCGGCGTCGCCGGGAATCACCGTGAAGTTGGCCGCCACGGCAGTGGCAGCCGCGGGGATCCCGCTGGCGGTGGTGTCGAGAGTGAAGAGCTCCGAAGCGCCGGCTGAGATCGTAGTCTCAGCGCCAACCGTGCTCGCCGTGCGAGTGTCGGCCACGCGGACCGGGGTGATCGGCACGAAGGCCGAGCCGGTGCCACCGCCGCCGGAGTAGTAGCCCTCCACGTCAACGTCCACGTCCACCGTATTGGTGTGGTTGTAGACCTCGATCTGGCCGCTCGTGCCGACTCCGACCGTCACGCGGTTCGCGATCGCCACGTTGGTGGCCTGGGCGCCGAAGTTGAGGTTCGAGGCGGTCGGCATGGTCGCCCCTGCCGGGTAGACAGTCAGGAAGCTTGGGCCCGTTGCGTTCGCAGCCGTCACGTTCACGACCACGGCGCTCGCGCTAGCGGGGACGCCGGTGGTGGACCCTGTCACTGTGACCGCTGTGCTCGTATTTGCAGCGAGCGTGGCACCGACGGCGAGAGTGCCAAGAGCACGCACGGGGGAGAGCGGGTTGTACAACCCGCTGCCGTTGGCCGCAGGAGAGCTCGTGTAGTAGCCCTCCACGTCGACCACGACGTCCGTGCTACCGGCGTGGTTGAAGATCGAGATCCCGCCCGCAGCGCTGAGCGGCACCGTCACGAGGTTCGCCACTATGACGCCGGGCGCGAAGTTGAGGTTGGAGACCAGCGGCTGCGTCGTCCCCTCGGGGAAGACGGTCAGGAACCCGTTGGCCGTCGGGTCGACCGCGGTCACGTTGAGGACCACGGCTGACGCTCCGGTCGGTACGGGCGTGGTGCCCACGCCGGTCACTTGCACGTTCAGCGTCCCGCCGCCAGCGAGAGTCTGCCCCGCGTACGTCGCAGGGTCGGTGGCACCGGTACGCGTGTCGACGATGCGGAACGGCGTCACTGAGACGTAGGACCCCTGAACGGTCGCATGTGGACTCGTTGTGGCCGACGCCGCCGACGCGGCTAACGCGAGCGGAGCGAGAAGCATTCCGACAACGGCAATCAGGGCCATCCCCAGCCGGATCGGCGTACGCTTTCTCGCCTTCTCCACCGCCGGGCCTTCACTGAATAACCTAAACATGCGATTTTTCCTCCATCTCCAGGGTCAAGCATGTCTCTGTACTGTGGTGTTACCCCTAGTCTGGCCACAGCTAACCGGACGAGCTACCACACCATAACCCATCCACGCGATAAAAACTGGGACCGACAGGAACATACAAAGATCGTCGCCGACTGGCGGCTACTTGGTAACTACATCTGTGCACCTTAGCCCAACGCGGCAGTTTGCGCCACTGCGAAAGCCGACCGTATTCTCATCTTCCTGGTTTCGGGGACTCGTCCCCGTCATGGGGACACCTGAACTGACACCTGAGCTGTTGCGACCAACGGACGCCCCACGGGCTCGCGACCACCTCCACCGAAGCTCCTGTATCTGAGGGCCACGCCCGCCGGGGGCGGCCCGGCCGTCGAAGGAGCTCAGGAGCCGGCGTCCCGCCGGTCGCCCCGGATCAAGGTCACCAGCGCGCGCAGCGGGGCCGTGACACGCCAGAACTCCGAGGCGAGCACCTCCTCCCGGGCCCGCTCGGCCAGTCGTGCCCGACGTTGGAGCTGCTCGATCTGGAGCAGCAGGCTCTCGGTCTGGGCACTCTCGTCCCTCAGCCTGAACCGCAAGGTCTCCTGAGCCTCGGCAAGGGCAACCCTCGCCTCGTTGAGCGCACGCTCCAGCTCCGCGCGCTGCGCCTCGTGCTTACGGGCGAGACTGGCATCGCCGGCGAGGAAGGCGAGCTCAGTGGCGCTGCCCGGCGGGAGCAGCAGCGGTGCGGCGTCGAGACTCGACAGCATCTTGGCGTGCGCCGCCTCCCATGCCTCGGACGGGACGGGCATGGCCGCAGCTTCATCAGTCCAGCGCTGGTGGATAGAGGTCACGTGACCGGTGTCCTCGACGCCGACGACCAGCGCGGCCCGGACGAGGAAGTCCCAGTCCTCGCCTACCGCGAGCTGCTCGTCGAATCGCAGGTGGAACTCGGTCACGAGCGAGCGGGGCAGGGCGACGCTGGACAGCGGCGTCGTGTTCACCGCCAGGTGGGAGATGGCGTCGAAGCGTTCGCCGAACTCCGCCAGCGGCTTTGTCAGCGTGACCGGCACCGCGCCCATGGCCTCCTCCTCCGGAGCCGGTCGGCGGACGTGACGGACATCGCAGACCGAGCGGACGAGCTTGCCGGGCGCCCCTTCAGCTCCCTCGGCGAAGCGCTGTGCCCAGTCCCCGGTCACGAGGTCGCCTTCGTCCAAGAACGCGACATAACGTCCGTGGGCGAGCTCCAGGCCGGCATTGAGGGTCGCGGACCGGCTGTCGCTTGTGACCTGCTCGACGCGGACCCGGGCGACGAAACCCTCCTCGAAGCTCCTCACGACCGCTTCCGAGGACTGAAGGGCCCCGGGGTCGTCGCCGGGCACGAGGACGACCACCTCGATGTCCTCGAGCGTCTGGGCGGCGAGGCACGTCAGCGCCTCCGCGAGCATCGACGGGCGCGTCCCTTGACTTCGGGTCAGCACCGAGAGGAACGGGTGATCGATGGCGGGTCCCCTGGCCGTGGCACTCTCTGGCACCGGCAGCGGTGAGTGTCGATCGGATGGTGACCAACTGGGAACGCGCCGGTAGGCGCGCACGAACTGATTGATCGTCATGTTGTCGTCGGCTGCGGCCCGCAGCGACTGGAGGTAGTCGTGGACCGGTCCCCCCTCGACCAGGAAGGGATGATCGAGGGGAAACCACTGATCCGAGTGCTCCAGGACGACGTCGTCGCGGCCACACTCCTGCCAACCGAACCGCCCGAACTCGGCGTCGATCCGCCTCTCCGTGAACATCTGCAGGTGCGTCCGGTCCAGCAGGCCGCTCGGGGTCACGTCCCACCGTCCGCCGACGAGCTTGGCGGCGAGATCGAAGTGCGCCACGTTGGGGATGCTCGTCACCAGCACCGGGGCGTGGCGACCGTCTGCCGCCAGTAGCGCGGACAGCTCAGTCAGCGCGCCGAGCAGGGCGGATGGGTCGGGCAGGTGCTCGATGATGTCGAGCAGGATCACGGCGCCGACCGGCCGCCCCCCGAGGAGCTCGACGAGCTTGTCGGCAAGACCGTCGCTCATCGCCAGGTCGATCACGTGGCCCTCGAGCCCGCGCGAGACGACGTCGGCCACGGCGTCTGTGTCCCGATCCCCGCCTACGTACTCCCATCCGGCGTCCCGGAGCACCTCCCCGACGGCTGCGTAACCACAACCGAGGTCGAGGACCACGCCCGCGCGGGCGTGGCGCTCGACAAGGTGCACGGCGTGGCCGTAAGGGCCTTCCCACGAGAAGGCGAAGCGATAGATGGGGATGGGAACCTGGCCCGGTCCATCGCTCTCCTCGGCCGTGACCTCCTCCGGTTCAGAAGCGGTGCTCGGCATACTCTCCCTCGTGGAAGCAGGTAACCGAGACGACTTCCTCTGGGGAAACTTCGAGCGCCTCGCGGTAGGTGGCAGGGAGCTCCTCTTCGCTGTGCCTGCGTAAGAATTCTGTCGCCGCTTCGCGCTGAAGCTCACTCCCGTGGACCTCCGCCCAGCCCAGCGACGAGGCAACGACGTCACGGCGCTCTGCTCGGTGGGCGAGCAGTAAGCGAGCCAGCGCGGCCTGGTACTCCTCCTGCGCGCTTGGCGCCGGGAAGCCCGTCTCGGTCAACCGTTTATCGTGGAAGACCACGGCTTCGGGCACGTGGCGAACTCGCAGGCCACGAAGGCGAAATCGCCAGGAGAGGTCCACGTCGTCACCGTGGAGGAAGAACGCCGGCTCAAACCCGCCGAGTGACTCGAAAACCGAGGACCTCAATGCCATCAGGCAGCCGCTCGCCCAGGGGGTGTCGCCAGTCACGGGGCTGAACGGCTTCGGGTGCTCGAGCGGGATCTGGCGCGCCTCGGCGATGCCCACGTCGTCGCCCTCGAGCACGCCGACGAGCGTCGCCACACAGTTCGGCGACAGGTACGTGTCAGGGTTGAGAATTACCAAGACGTCACCCTCACCACCAGGACGGTGCCCAGCGGCCGCCCGCTCGGCGAGACGGTTCTGACCGGCTCCATGGCCGGTGTTCGTCTCAAAAGCGACATAGTCGAGCGAGACGCCGCCCTTGGCGAGGATCTCGTGAGCCTCGGCGAGCACCTCTTCGTCGACCGTGGCATCGGGACCCTCCGGGCCGCCGCAGTCCCCGATCGCCATCGTCAGCGCCGGGGCCGATCCGTGGTCCTCGAAGCCGTGAGCTGCGGCCGCCACCGAGCGCAGCATACGCAGCAGGTCAGGCGCGTCCCCGCCGTAGCGGACTGTCTGGACCCGCACCGCCGTCGCCATAGTGACGAACAGCTTACGGCCGCGTTCATGACCTCACAACGGCCTCGCCGAGCAAGAAGGGGCCTGACGGTCCTTGCTCCCAGCCACCGCGGGTACTTCTCCGGGTCCGCCCGCTTGGCGTATTCTCGCGGGCCATGACGGCTGAACGCGGTTCATGGTCGGCGGATGTCGGCCTTCCACCACCCAGCCGCCGGCTCGCCGAGGGCGACGCCCTCGCCGGGAGCGCGAGACGCCGCCGCGTCCCCTGGGACTCCGATCCCGCCCGCATGATCGGCCACCTCCATCGCTATGGTGTCGTCGGCGCCCTCGGGGCGGGAAAACGTGTGCTCGACATCGGCAGTGGCGAGGGGTTCGGCGCTGCCTTTCTTGCCGCGAGAGCAGCCGAGGTCGTCGCTGTCGACCGGGACATGGCGGCGGTGTTCCATGCCCAAGCGACCTACGAGCGTCCCAATCTGCGCTTCGGGCATCACGTAGCTCCTGACCTCAGCCCTCTCGAGAGCTCGAGCTTCGACGTCGTCTCCTGCCTCGGGATCTGGACCGAGCTGGTCGACACGGGCTCTCTCATTGCCGAGGTCCACAGGCTGCTCGTACCGGGCGGCGTCGCGGTCTTCTCGAGCTGTGCTCCCCGACGAGATCTTTTCTCCGGCCCGGACCTTCGCCGCGAGGACGACCTCGCAAGCAACGACGACTGGCCCGAGTTCTTCAAGGGGGTCGCATTGCTGGAGGACTCCTTCGCCCATGTCCGAGTCGCCGTCCAGAGCGTCGACGGCGCCTCCGAACTCCACGAGCTGGATGATCCAACCTGCTGGGAGCAGGTTCAGGTCGGACACTCGCTCTCGGTCTCGAGGGACCTGCGCCACATCGAGGTGAGTCCCGACAGCTCCTACGAGACGGCGCTGGTCGTCATGGCCTCCGCGAACCCGATCGATGTTGCCCGAATCCCGATGTGGCTCCACTGGACGCCGAGCCGGATCAGTGGTGCCGGTTTTGAACTGGAGACCACCCAGCTGCTCGACACTCTCGAGCACGGCGCGCTCGCCCGGCTGGCGGGCATGCTCGAGATCGCGTTGGAGGAGGCTCTCGAGGCCGAACGTGCAGCCCGGCACCGAGCCGCCGAGGCCGAGGCGTCGCGGGCAGTCGAGGCCGAGGAGCGGGCGCGAGCCGCCGCCGCGGCCGCCGAGGCCGAGGAGCGACTCGCCTTCGTCGAGGCCGAGGAGCGGGCGCGGGCCGCCGAGGCTGAGGAGCGGGCGCGAGCCGCCGTCGCGGCCGACGAGGCCGAGGAGCGACTCGCCTTCGTCGAGGACGCCCGTGGCAACCGGCTCTTCGGGCGCTCGCGGAGAGCACCTGCCTCGGCACAGCCGGTCACGAGAAGCTGACGGTGTGAACAACGGCAAGGGGGCGGGGGCGCCCGTCTCGGTAATCATCTGCGCCTACAACCGCTACGAAGACACGATGTCGTGCATCGAGAGCGTGCGACGCCACACCGACCCGGCGCTTTTGGCCGAGATCGTGCTCGTCGATGACGCCTCGACCGAACGAGGCCTCGCCGAGATCGTCGGGAAAGGCGGGCTGGTGGTCGTCCGGCATCGGTCGAACACCGGCTTCCTCGATGCCGCCAACGACGGCGCATCGGTCGCGAGCGGGCAATACCTCTTCTTTCTCAACAACGACGCCGTCGTGACCCCTGGGTGGCTGGAACCTCTCCTCGAGCGGATCGAACAGCCGCGTGTAGGGGCTGTCGGAGCCAAGCTCGTCTACCCCGATGGGCGCCTGCAGGAGGCAGGAGGCATCATCTTCACCGACGGCACGGGTTGGAACCTCGGCCGAGGCGGCGACAAGGAGGACCTCCGCTACAACTTCCCCCGAGAGGTCGACTACTGCAGCGGCGCGGCGCTGATGGTGAGGAGAGACCTGTTCCTCGAGCGGGGGGGATTCGACCGGGTCTTTGCGCCGGGCTACTACGAGGAAGTCGACTTCTGTTTCTACCTGCGAAGCCGCGGGTACCGGGTGATGTACGAGCCTCGCTCGACGGTGATCCACCATGAGGGGCTGACGTTCGGCAACGACGAGAAGCCGGGGTCGGGACTGCACCGCAAGAGCCGCCAGTACATCAACCGCTACCGGTTGGTCGTCCGCTGGCAGGAGGCTTTGGCCCGCCAGTACCGCTCGGGCTCCAATCGCGCCGCCCTCGGGACGCGCCGACCGGATCGCCCCACGGTCCTGATCTGCGACCACAAAGTTCCCGAGCCCGATGTGGACTCGGGGAGCGTGCGGTTGTGGTGGATCCTCCGACTCCTCGTAGAGGCGGGATTCCCGACCTCCTTCTACCCCGTCGGAGGCTGGCGAGACATCCGTTACCTGGAGCGGCTGCAGGCGCTCGGGGTGGAGGTACACGACTTCCGCCGGGGACCGGCGGCGGCCTGGGAGGGCCGAGAGGGCATGTACGACGTCGTCATGACGTCCCGGCCGGACATCACCATGAACCTGCTGACAACGATTACGCACTACTTCCCCAATGCGCTCCTCGTGTTCGACACGGTCGACCTGCATTCGCTGCGGGAGCGGAGGTCAGTCGACTTCGTCCAGCCGGCGGCCGCGGTCGGGCAGCGGCGCAGGGCTACACGAGTTGCCGAAGAAGAGCACTCGGCCATCTGCGCGAGCGATCTCGTGGCCACCGTCACCGATGAAGAGGCCAACTTCGTACGGAGCCAATTCCCCAACCGCACGGTGGTCGTGCTGCCCAATGTTCACGAGCTGCCGCCGGAGCTCGAACGAGATCCCCGGACGCGCTCGGGACTGTGCTTCATCGGAGGCTACGAGCACACCCCGAACATCGACGCCGTCAAATGGCTCGTGCACGAGATCATGCCGGAGGTGACCAACTGCCTCGGTGTTGCCCCGTACCTGAACCTGCTCGGGTCCTTCCCGCCCCCGGAAGTGCGCGCCCTGGAGGGAGACGGCGTCGCGGTGCCCGGTTACCTGGCGGATGTGAGCAGGTACTTCTTGACGGCGAGGGTCTTCGTCGCCCCCCTTCGCTACGGCGCAGGGATGAAGGGCAAGATCGGCCAGGCGCTGGCGTTCGGGCTGCCGGTCGTTACGACCTCGCTCGGTGCCGAGGGAATGGATCTCAGGGATGGCAAGGACGTACTCATCGCCGACGACGCCCGCGGCTTCGCCCAAGCTGTCGCTCGCGTGTACCAAGATGACGATCTCTGGTTACGCCTGTCCACCCGCGGTCTGGAGATCATCGCAGAGCGATGGTCTCCAGGTGCCATGGCGAAGCGCTTGGAGGCTCTCATGGAGAGCTGTACTCCCCCGGTGCGCAGGATCCCGACCTGAGCCTCCGGTCAGCCAGAGTGCGGCCGCAACCTGGCGACGAGGTCCGAAACCGCACGGAGCGGTGCCGTCACTCTCCAGCTCCGGCTGGCCTCGAACTCGGCCCGGACGTCAGCCGCCGTCTGCTGGGCGACGTGCGTGGTGACCTCTGCCCTCACCTGCTCGGTGACCTGCTCGGTGACGCGAGCGGTGACGCGGGCTGTGACCTGCTTGGTCACCTGCGCGGTGACCTCCGAAGTGACCTCCTCGAGACGGGCGAGCGCCGCGTCCCGTTCGGCGACGGCGGCCTTCAGTTGAGCGTCTGAGGCGCGACGTTGGAAGAGCCTGGCGTCGGCGATGGCGGTGATCTCCGCCACGCGCTGCTCGGCGACGGTGATGATCTCGGCCACGCGCTGGTCGGCGTCGGCAGTGATCTCCGCCACGCGCCGGTCGGCGACGGTAGTGATCTCGGCAACGAGGTGCTCGGCGACGGTAGTGATCTCCGCCACGCGCTGGTCGGCGGCCGCAGCGGCCTCGGCTCCGCGCTGCTCGGCCTCGGTGGTGATCTCCGCCACGCGCCGGTCGGCCTCGGCCGTGATCTCCGCCCCGCGCTGGTCGGCGTCGGCAGTGATCTCCGCCAGGCGCCGGTCGGCGTCGGCGATGGCTTCCGCCAGGCGCCGGTCGGCGTCGGCGGTGATCTCCGCCGCGCGCTCCTCGGCTGCGGCAGTGATCTCGCCGATACGCTCCTCGGCGGCCACGAGCAGCTGCTCTGTCTCCTCCAACCGAGTCGACAGCTGCTCTTTGTCAAGCTGGAGGGGACCGAGCTCGGCCATCGAGCTCGAGAGGGCATCGGTGAGCGAACCCAGCTTTGACTGCAGCTCTACGACCCTGCTCACCGTGCCCGGTGGCACGAGGAAGGGCCTGGCGTCGAGCCGACCCCGCACGGCCTGCTTGGCGCTCTCCCACTGCGCCTCGGAATGCAGGACGTGAGAGGCGTACCCCCGCCTCCATCTGCGGTAGAGGGAGGTCACTTCCGGCGTGCTGGCCAAGCCGCACAGCAGCGAGGCGCGTAGCAACAGGTCCCAGTCCTCGAGGACCGGCAACTCGTCGTCGAAGGAGACGCCGAGGTCGGTGAAGCAGCTCCGCGGAACAGCCACCGAGCAGTTAGGGGTGCTGTTCTGGACCAGGTGGTCGAGGAGATCGAAGGCGAGCGGGTACGGAGTCTGGGTCGGCCCCGTCTGGCGGTAGCCGACACCGCAGTCCCACGGCTCCTCGTCTATCGAGTGAGTAGCGCAGCCGGCGCGCACGACAGCGCCCGGATTGAGATCGACCAGACGGGCGAACTCCTCCACCCAGTGGCAGAGCGCGAGGTCGTCATCGTCGAGGAAAGCCACGTAGCGCCCGGCGGCGGCTGCCACTCCGGCCGCGAGCGGGCGAGCCCTGAGCCCGCCCTCCACGCGGATCGACCGGGTCTTTTCGGCAAGCCAAGTGGGGGCGCGTCCGATCACCTCGACTACCGCCGCGTAATCGGCATCAGAGGTGTCATGACAGCAGACGATGACCTCGAGGTCGCGATTGGTCTGGGCCGCGAGGGAAGTGAGGTTGTCCTCCAAGGTGATGAGACGCCGGCCCTGGGTACGTACGATCACGCTCAGGAACGGTGCTGCGGCCGCCTCGGAAGCAGCCAGGGCAGCCCTGGTCCTGGATCTCGGCGGTCCGACGACTCTCAGCTCGGGCGGTGCCGTGGGCAGGTATGCCCGCACGAACTGGCTGACGAGGGCGCCCGGAGCGCTCTGCAGTCTCACTCCGAAAAGGAAGTCATGGAGGGGCGTGCCCGCAGACAGCGCCGTCAAGGTCTCGGGGAAGTGCTGGTCGCTACGAGCGATCGCGAAGTCGTCCGCCTTGATCTGTCTCCAGCCGGTGCGACGGAACTCGGCTTCGAGTGTGCCGGGTGCGAAGAGCGAGAGGTCGGTCTCGTTGAGGAGCCCGGTCGGGGTGACGTCCCAACGTCCACAAAGCAGCTTCGCGGCCAGATCGAAGTGGGAGACGTTCGAGACGCTCACGACCAGCGGCGCGCCCGCATGCCTGCTGGCCATGTCGGCGAGCGCTGTGAGCAGATCGCCCGGATGAGCCAGATGCTCGAGAACATCGAGCAGGGTGATGGCAGCCAGCTGGCGGCCGGCGAGGACGCTCTCGAGGAACTCGACGAGCACCGTGGTCTGGCTGAGATCGAGCTGGGCCGTGGAGAAACCCTGCTTGGCAAGGTCCGCGAGGCCATCGCGCTCGATGTCGACCCCGACGTAGTCGAGTCCGAGCTTGGCGCAGGAAGAAGCGATGGGGCCGAAACCGCAGCCGAGGTCGAGGAGCACTCCCTCGTGAAGGGCGTGGCTGGAGAGCATCCCGACTACGTGCTCGTAAACGGTCCCTTCCTCGAAGCCGCGCTCGTTGGTCTCACTCATGGACGTACCTGCTCGATCCCGGCGCATGCCGTCGAACTCGTCGAGGAACTCTGGTGGTGCTCATGAGCCCAGGCTCACCCCGAAGCGGTGGGGTGCGTAGGCACCATCGAGAAAGAACGCCACCCGCTCCCTGCCGGGCACCGGCGACGGCAAGCGGCCCTCTGCCTGGCGTTCCTCGAAGGCGGCGGCGACCTGACGCTGGGCGTCGCTCCCGTGCTCGGCGTACCAGGCGAGCACGTCGCCGAAGCGACGGGGTTCTCCGTACTTCTGGCTGAGAAGCAGGTCCGCCTCCACCATCAATTGCTCCTCCTTGGGAGAGACCAGCAACGCTCCCCAGGCGTCCACGCGCTTGTCGTGGATGACCCGCGCAGAAGGTCGATAAGTGCATTGGTAACCGGACAACCGCACCCTCCAGGAATAGTCGACGTCGTCACCATGGAGGAAGAACCACTCGTCATCAAGTCCGCCAACCTTGGAGAAGACTTTGGCAGGGGTGAGCGCGCACGCCAGCGAGCACCAGCCTGTCTCCCCGGTCACCAGGTCGTACTGCTTCGGGTGCTCGAAAGGAAGTTGGTGAGCCTCGACGAGCCCCACCTCCGGCCGCGAGATGAGGCCCCGCACCAGCTCGGTGACGGCCTGCGGCCCGGTGACGACATCGTCGTTGCACAGCAGCAGGAGTCTGGCAGTGTTCTGCCGGAAGAGGCGGTTCTGCCCTCCGGCGTGACCGAGGTTCTGGCCGAACCGCTCGTAGGTGAACTCGGCGCCACCGTCGGCGAGAACGCCGCGCAGCGCCTCCTGGGTCCTCTTGTCGAGCCCGGCCTTGCCGGAGCAGTCGCCGATGGCGACCACCGTCTCGCCCACCAGCCCGGCAGCGCGGGCGGTGTAGAGCGACTGGGCAAGAGCCTCGGCGTATCTGAACAGCGTCGCACGCGTGAAGGCATGCGCGACCGTCTGCACTCGCAAGCTAGAACGAGGCGCCTCTGCTCTCGGCACAGCCCTCCCATCTCCAAGAACTCCAGTGTCATGACCAGCCTAACTGTTCCCTGCCCACGAGTGTCTGTTGCTCTCCTGCCCACGAGTGTCTGCTCGCCTGGCCGTTTCGCACCCGGGAGTTGCTCCACAGGGGTCGACGACGAGCGAGGGAGGCCCTTGCGGGCCTCCCTCAGCACTCTCACAGTCACCTTAGAGGTGACTGGAGCATGGACTACACGTTGGCCGTGTCAGTCCGTTGCACCGACAAGGGGGGGCTGCCGGTGAGTGAACCTACGAACAAACGAGCCGATCGAGAACGGGGTCGTGACCCGCCGCAGGACGAGGCTGTCCAGGCCGAGCAGCCCGGCGTTCCGCCAGGCCAGCACGAGACCAACGCCGGCCAGCGCGAACAACGGGTTGACACCGGCGGTGCCGGTCATCATGTAGGTGAAGTTCAGGGCCACGGCGCCAAGTGCGGCTACACCTGTGAACAGCCCGAGGATGAGACCGATGCCGATGGCGAGCTCGCCGAGCGAGATCGCCTTCGCGATCCAGGACGCGTTCGGCATGACGAAGTTGTGCAGGAATCCCGCCCACCAGCCGAAGCCGACGGCGCCCATAGGTGTTCCGTTGGCAGCCACACCGCTCTTGGCAAAGCCGTAAACGCCGACGCCGCCGCCATTCCAGAACATCATCTTCTCGCTGCCCCAGATCTTCTGATACCCGGCGTTCAGCCACTGGTAGCCGAGCCACACACGCACTACCAACCAGATCACGCTGGCGTAGTTCGACCTGAACAGCCAGTCGGCCAACTTGAGATTCCCGCTCTTGAGCGTTGCTGCGCCCTTGTCCGTGGCACCCCGTGTCTCCATGGCGACACTCGACATCTTTGGTCCCTCCCTACACGCGCCCCAAATGGGCCTTGTAATCACTGTGCCGTACGGGGGGGTCCTCACATCAGAGGCGAAATCCCCTCATCGCTGGGATTGAGTCCTGTCATCGGCGGGACCGAAGACCCGTCGCCCGTCGGACAAAAGACCCGTCGTCCACGGGACCGAAGACCCGTCGCCCATGGGGGCTGAGTCCCCGGCAGTGGCGGGACTTTTGGCCCTAGCGACCACTGACTCGCCTCGGAGGCGCTGAGTCGCGCTCGAGAGCAGCTTCGCGATCACCACGAGCCAGATCGGGCACGGAGCTGGACAAGCCTGACAACCAGGCGGCGGCCTGAGGTCGCATCCATAGGCGATCGAAATTACGGTCCGGGGCGCTAAGCCAGGGAATGACGCGGTAGCGTTTTGGAAAGAACGACTGGAGGACGAGGCACGTGGGGGCAGGGCGGCCAGAGGCTGTGCCGGCAACGAGCCGGGTGGCGGTCACCTCTCTAGAGCCAAACAGGGAGTGGCAGGGTGCAGCCACGACCGAGACCCGCGGCGCTACGGCGATCACGGCAGAGATCCCTGCCGTTCCGGTCGCCCCCGCTTACGGCGTGCTGCTGCCGGACGGCTCCATCTGGTACCCGGGCTCCAAGAGCAAGCTCCCCGCGCCCCCGTTCTTGCGGGTGATCGTCTGGACGCTCGCTTTCCTCGTCGCGATCGGCGGCGCGACGCTCGTGGTCGAGCACTACCAGCCGTCGTGGCTGAACCCGATCCGCCATGTCGTGGGCCCGCCAGGCTTGCTCCCCGGCACCGGCACCGGTCCCGGGACAAGCACCGGTACTCACCCGGCCGCAGGCCAGTCCTCGGACAGAATGCAAGAGACGGCTCATGGCCTCAATTCGGTCACCTACTCGGTCCCCGGAGCGCCCTACGTGCTGACGATCAAGACGACGCAACGCTGCTACATACGGGTGGGGTCGCTCACGAGCGGGGCGTGGCTGTTCAACGACACGCTCGGGGCCGACGTGAGCCAGCCTGTCACCGTGCCGGGCGGGTCGGCCACCGTCGAGGCCTTCGCCGGGGGATCCTCGCTGTCTGTCAGCGTCCAGGGTGCCCAGGTCGGCACGGTTGCCAAGCTCGGCTTCGCCGTCGTCTACAGGTTCAACCCGCCGAGTCCGTGACGAGCGGGTCCCAGGCGGCCTCGGGCGCCGACCGTAATATCGCGCGCCAGCAGCGTTTCTGGACCCGCCGGGCCGCGAGCTGGGACCACGGTGCGGCCAACAATCCTGGGCTCGTCGAGGTCGTGCAACGCGTCCTCAGCGAGGCCGCCCCGTCCCTCGACACGCGGGCGGTGGATCTCGGGTGCGGATCGGGGCAGGTGACGCTCGCTCTTGCCAAGCGGTGCGCGAACGTGCTCGGGATCGACGTGAGCGAGAAGATGATCGCCCTTTTGCTCGACAACGCCGCACAAGAAGGCATCTCGAACGTCGAGGGACGAGCCGTGCCCATCGAGCGCCTGGGGCTGGCGGAGGGCTCGGTGGACCTCGTCGTGTCCAATTACGCCCTGCACCACCTGCGCGACAAGGACAAGCAGGTGGCGGTGAACGAAGCTTTCAAGTGGCTGCGGCCGGGTGGCAAGCTGGTCATCGGCGACATGATGTTCGGGCGCGGCGGCGATGCCCGAGACCGCGAGATCATCGGCTCGAAGCTGGTCCTGCTCGTGCGCAAGGGCCCCGGGGGCTGGTGGCGGATCGTAAAGAACGCAGGGCGTTACCTGCTCCGGTTCCAGGAACGACCGGTCTCGATGTCGGCGTGGTCGGCGATGCTGAAAAAGGCCGGGTTCACAGACGTCAAGGCGCTGCCGGTCGTCAACGAGGCATCCCTCGTGCGCGGCACCAAGCCCGGTCGCGCGACGAGCGGGCGGGTCGGAGACGAAGCGGCCACCGCCGCCACCAGCTCGGGGACGAACTCGGCCCCATTGACCGTGCCCACCCCGGAGGCGAGGTCGTAGCCCGGCAGGGCCGGGAAGCCTTTCACCGTCAGCACCTTGCCGCCCTGTGAGAACGTGACGGTGTTGTTGCCCTTGGTGATGTCGACGATGCCGGGTGCATGCGCGGCCGACATGGCATAAAGAGCGGGGTTGATGAGCCCGAGCGGATGGCCGGCGTACTCGTCGGCCAGCGCCACGACACCGGCGAACAGGGGCGTGGCCTCGCTCGTGCCGCAGAGCTCGTACCAGCCCGGCGGCTGGCCCGCGAAGCTCTGGTAGACCTCGACGGTGCCGTCGCAGTCGGCGCTCATGGAGATGTCGGGCACGCCTCGACGCGTGCCCACGACCTTCGCCACGCCGTTCTGGTAAGCGGGCCGAGCGAAGATGATCGACTTGCCGCCACCTCCGGCGAGCGGGCTCCCGAAGGTCCCGGTGGCACCGGCGTCATGGGTGTCGTTCCAGACCGTGTCGGGGGAGATGCGGCTGCCGGCGCCGTCGAGGTGCAGCCCCGTGCCGCCGATCCCGGTCACGAGAGGATCGCTGTCGGGCCAGGAGGTGACCGGGAAGTCGTAGTAGGTCGTCGCGTTGTCCTCGAGGTCGGTTGCACCGAAGTCGCCTGCGGCAGCCAGCACGGTGACGTCGTTGGCGGGCTCGGCCGCATCGATGTACGCCGCCCGCAGGTCGAGAAGCGACCGGCGCGAGGGGAAGGTCTGCTCGGTGGCACTGAAACTCTGGCTGATGACCCCTCCCAGATGGTGGTCGATGACGTACTCCTCGGCCGTCACGATCTGGGGGAACCCGGAGGTTCCCTCGTTCTCCAGAGTCGGGGTCTCGACGAGCAGGATGCTGGCGCCGGGAGCCATGGCGTGGGCGTACTCGACGTCGAGGTTCGTCTCGCCGGCCCAGCCCACCCGGTTGGAGGTCGCCTTGTAGGGCGCCACAGCCCCGGCGGGCTGGATGACGGTCAAAGAAGGCGGGGCGGACAGGTGGTAGGCGGCGTCGAAGACGGCGAGGTCGTGCTCGATCGTCGGCGATCCGTACGACTCCACGATGACGATCGTCTGGCCCTTGCCGGTGATCCCCTCGTCGTAGAGCGGCCACAGGTTGTAGGCCCGCCTCAGCTGGCCCGGCCCGTAGCAGGCGACATCGAGGGTCTGCTCGCACTGGGCAGTGGTGGACGGGCGCGACGCGGCCGCGCCGATATGGATCGCGTCGGGGTGAATGACAACCGCCCACGGCGCGCCAGGAGCGTGGGCGCCTAGAGAGTGGACGCCTAGAGCGTGGGCGCCAATTCCTGCGGGCCCTCGCACCCGGGCCGGGACGCCCGGGATCGTCGCGGTCGCGGCCGAAAGGGCGACGGCCACGACCGAGACACCGACGGCCGCTGCCACGGCCACCGCCGCGCTCCAACGCCGCTTCCGGTTCATCGTCTCCCCGCTGCTCGGGTCATCGACCTACGGGGGTGATCGTAATTCGCTCGGGGCGCGACGCTCTCAGCGGGCCCCCGGGCCGCCGGTCACTAGCTCAGCCAGACGTCCTCCAGGCGGTAAGCGCCGCCCGGGTTCACGGCGAAGCCGTGCAGGCTCGGCTGCCAGGCGTAGATGTTCGGCGGGTAGTCGAGGGCTATGTAGGGAGCGTCCTGGGCGACGATGGCTTGGATCTGCTCGTAGAGCGCGGCCCGCTTGGCGTTGTCGAATGTGGTCTCGGCTTCGCGGACGAGCGCGATCGCCGCCGGGTCGTTGTAGTCGGTCCAGAACGAGTGCGACCCGCCGTCCTCGTAGTCGACCTGGAACGAGGCCATCTCGTCGGGATCGCTGATGTCGTTCGTGGCGAAGTTGATCATCGCCTCGTAGTCGAAGGCCTCGAAGGCGGCCGTGTAGGCGGCGTTGTCGAGCTCCTGGATCGACACGGCGATGTTCAACGGCTTGAGGCCCGACTGGATCACCGTCGCCGCGTCGACGTACTGAGTGTTGCCGCTCGGCACGAGGATCGAGGTCGAAAAGCCGTGGGGATAGGCCGACTGCTTGAGCTCGGCCTTGGCAGCAGAAAGGCTGTAGCCGAGCGTCGCGACCTTGGCGTAGTACTGCAGGCTCGGTGGGAAGAAGGAATTTCCTGGCTGGGCGGTGCCGAAAGTCGTGATCTGGGCGAGTTGCGGGATGTTGATGGCGTGCGCGATCGCCCGACGGACATGACGGTCCTTGAAATAGGCCAGCTTCTCGTTGAAAAAGAGCAGGTCTACGGCCCACGAGCCGAACTCCTCGAGCACGAGCGACACGTCTGCCTTGAGGGAGGAGACCTGCGCGGGCGGGACTGCCGAGATCACGTCGACCTCGCCTCCCTTCAGCTGCTCGACGCGCTGGTTGTCGTCGGGGATGTAGCTGAAGCTGACCTCGTCGAGGTAGGGCTTGTTCGACTGCCAATAGTTCTTGTTTCTCGTGAGCACCACGCCGGCGCCCTTTTGGAACGACTTGAGCACGAACGGACCCGTCCCGATCGGGTTGGCGAAGAAAGCAGACTCGCTCTGGCCCCCGAAGTCGTTCGGCAGGATCGAATTGGCGAAGACCGAGATGTCCGACAAGAACGGGGCCCAGGGCTGGGAGAGCTCGAAGGTGACGGTGCTCGTGTCGCTCGCCTTGATCGACTTGATGGCGAAGTCCAAGAAGCTGAGCGGGCCTGATGCATCAGTGGCGGCGCGGTGGATCGAGAACACGACGTCTTCTCCGGTAAGGGGGCTGCCGTCGGAGAACTTCACCCCGGGCCTGAGGGCAAAGGTCCAGGTCTTCCCGTCCGTGCTCATGGTGTGGCCCTGCGCGAGCCACGGCGTGAGCACGCCCGAGGGGCTCGTGATGTAGAGCGGCTCGAAGATCTTGTCGAGCGTGTAGACGTCGCCCTCGACGATGGAGTTCGCCGGGTCGAGCTGGGTGGGGCCGGTGTCGCGGCCGAAGGTCAACGTGCCGCCACGCTTCGGCGTGAGAGTGCGGGCCCTCGCCGACACCGTCGACGCAGAGCTGCTGGGCGCGCTGAGCAGCGGGCTCGCGCCGAGAACCCCGGCCCCGACGACGCCCAAGCGGAGCATTTGGCGCCGGGTGTAGCGCCGCCGTTTCTCGCTCAGGCTCTGCTCCGGCCCGGCCTCTCGATCTGCCACCTCGTGCCCTCCTTCGTCGCTGCGTTCGACCCGCGCCATCCGGGCCTCACGAAAACCATAAACCCGATGAGATTTATCAGCTTAAGGTAGCCGTCACGAACGGGCTGCGCAAGGACTGCCGCGCCCTACGGAGGCGCTGGCGTGTCGTCTCGAACGACGCGGGATGGCCTTCAGGCCTCGAGGAGCACCTCGGCGGCAGCGGCCAGGGCGGCGATGTGGTCCTCGATGCGGGCGAGACCGGCGCCCATCGTGTTGATCGAGAGGTGGAGGTGATGGTCACAGTCGTGCCGCCCGCCGTGAGACCCGCCGCCGGGCTGACGGCGGTGACGATCGGCACGGGTTCGCCGGGGCGAGCGCAGTCCACTTCGGCACCATCGCGGCCACTGTCAGGCAGGCAGCCGGGCTCACGGCGGTGACCGTCGGCACGGCCTCGTAGGTGAACTCGTCGGCCGCCGAAAGGCCGCTCGTCCCCGACGGCGTGGTGACGGTGAGGTCGACCAAGCCGGCGGCGTGCGCCGGGGAGGTGGTGGTGATCGAGGTGCCGGCCGAGTTGACGGTGAAGCCGTCGCCGCCGTCGAGCCGAAGCTGACCCCGCTGGCGTCGGTGAAGTCGGTGCCCGTGGTCGTGACCGTCGTGCCGCCCGAGAGCGGGCCGACGGCCGGGCTGACGGCGCTCATGGTGGGAAGGGCCTCATAGGTGAAGTCGTCGCCCGGCGGGTTCTTGGCGCTGGCGCCGATAGGGGTCGTGACGGCCACCTCGACCGTGCCGTCGGACCCGGCCGGGGAGGTAGTGGTGATCTCCGTCGAGGAGTCGACGGTGTAGCCGGTGGCGGCCACGGTGCCGAAGACGAGGGTTCACTAATGTGGCCGGACGTTACCAATCGAAACCGGGCTTCCGAGCGAAACAGACCTTCGACGCTGACCGACAGGCTCTATACGACGTAGCCCTTTATATGAACCTCGCCCTTGGCGAGGTCGACGGTTCCCGGGGCCCAGACCTGCAGCGGGTTTACCCAGGCATAGTCGGGCTCGGAAGTCGTCAACGTCGCGTTCTCGCGGAGTTCGCCAACGGGTGGTCCATCCTTGAAAATGGCGACACCATCGGCGCAGAGCGCGATCTTCTTGCCATCTTCGGTCGTGATTTCTCCGTGGATGTGGAGTTGGCCGCGACCATCGGGACGGACGTGGAGGTAGTCGATGCCCTTGACTGAGCCGCGCAGTTTCTGACCGACGATCGGGCCCTCGAAGGCGACATCGTACCAGGCCCCTTGAGGAGGCGGGGCCACGGCCCCGGACAACAAAGCACCCATGTCGGGTGCACCGTAGGAAGTCACCCCGGTGAATTTGACGGTGTACTCGTAGATCAACTCGCCGGGCATCTGTTCCGACATGGCTAAACGTTCCCCCCTGTTGGTTACGGGCCCCTGCTCAGGTCCGGCGACCGGGCGGCGTCCGGGGACTCTGTGGGCAATGGGTCCTTCTTTGGACGGCTGAGGCTACCAGCTCATCGGCGATTCTGTCCGGGAGAGGCAGGAAGGGGTAGGCCAGGTATCCGGCAACAAGGGAGTCGCGAAGTCGACCGCGCTCGCGCCCGTGAAACGGGTGCCGGTGATGGTGACGGTCGTGCCTCCGCCCGGCAGGCCCGCGACCGGGCTCACCGCGGTGACGGTGGGAGTGGCCTCGTAGGTGAAGTCGTCGGCCGCGGTGGAAAGCTGGCCCCGGGCACGACACAACCTCGGTCCCGATCTCCGGGGAGTTGCAGCGGAAGTAGCTAGTGTCAATGCCGTGTGGGTGACAACTCCGGAGCGAGACTCGTTCGAAGCGGACCCTTGGCCCATGGTCCGAAGTCGGCACCGGTGAAAGCGCCCCAAGTGTCCACCAACGGCTTTCGCCGCGTCTTCGGCAGGCCACCGGAGGGCATCTGGTCGGCACCCGGACGCGTCAACCTCATCGGCGAGTTCACCGACTACAACGACGGCTACGTGCTGCCGCTCGCTCTGCCCTATGCCGCCCAGGCGGCCGCCGCCCGACGTCGCGATGGCCTCGTGCGAGTCGCGTCGGCCCAACGCAGCGAAGCCGGCCGGACTCCCGTCGTCGAGGCTTACCTGGACCGGCTCGAGCCGGGGACCGGCGAGCCGGTGACGAGCAGCTGGACCGCTTATGTCCTCGGCGTCGTCTGGGCGCTGCGGGAAGGAGGCGCGGAGATCGGTGGCACCGAGCTCCACATCGACAGCGACGTGCCCATCGGGGCGGGCCTCTCCTCGTCCGCGGCTCTCGAGTGCTCGGTGGCGCTCGCGCTGCAAGATCTCTACGACCTGTCGCTCTCGCGCCAGGAGCTTGCCCGTCTGGCGCAGCGGGCCGAGAACGAGTACGTGGGCGTGCCCACCGGCATCATGGATCAGACTGCATCGCTGCGCTGTCGGGCCGGCCACGCGCTGTTTCTCGACACGCGCACCTTGGAGGTGCGCCAGGTGCCCTTCGACCTCGAGCCAGCTGGGTTGACGCTGCTCGTGGTGAACACCGGGGTCAAGCACGCCCTCGGCAACTCCGCCTACGCCGATCGCCGCCGCGACTGCCTGCGGGCTGCGGCCGAGCTCGGCGTCGCCGCTCTTCGTGACGTGCCACCGGAGAAGACGGACGCCGCCCTCGCCGAGCTCTCCGACGACGTCGTGAGGCGCCGGGCCCGTCACATCCTGACCGAGCAGAGCCGCGTGCTCGAGGTGGTAGGGCTCCTCGAGTCGGACAGGCCCGCCGAGGTCGGCCCTGTGTTGAGCGCGGGGCACCGCTCGCTGCGCGACGACTTCGAGGTCTCCTGCGCCGAGCTCGACACGGTCGTCGACGTCGCCGTCGCAAACGGGGCGCTCGGCGCCCGGATGACCGGGGGCGGATTTGGAGGCTCGGCGGTAGTGCTCCTCGAGCTTGGCGCCGTCGACGCGGTGACGACGGCCGTTGCCGGCGGCTTCGCGGCCCGGGGATTCGCCCGGCCGGAAGTGATCGGGGTCGTCGCCTCCGACGGCGCGTCAAGAGTCGCCTGATGGCGTTCGCACTCGCACGCTGCGCCACTCGGCGCCAGACTGAGCAGGAAGTGCGCTAGGGGCCCCCAGTTTCGACAGGAGGACGCGATGAGGGTGAGAACGCCATGAAGGCGATGGTGCTGGAGTCGCTGGCCCCGCTCGAGGACTCGCCCCTGCAGCTTCGTGATCGTCCCGAGCCGAGCCCGGGCCTCGGGCAGTTGGTGATCCGGGTCCACGCCTGCGGTGTCTGTCACTCGCAGCTGCACATGATCGAAGGCGAGTGGGCGGGTCGCAACGTGCCCGGCATGCTCCCGATCATCCCCGGCCACGAGGTCGTCGGCTCGATCGTCGAGCTCGGCCCGGGGGTCGAGGGGCTTGCGGTCGGCCAACGGGTCGGGGTGCAACCCCTCTGGTCTTGTTGCGGGCGCTGTGACTACTGCCTCACCGCCCGCGAGAACCTCTGTGGCGACAAGGAGATGGCGGGCGAGTCGGCCGACGGTGGGTTTGCCGAGTACATGCTGGCGACGGCCGAGCACGTCTACCCGGTTCCCGAGAGCCTCGGTGACGCGGAAGCGGCGCCGCTGTTCTGCCCCGGCCTCGCTGCTTACGGCGCGGTCGCCAAAGCCGGGATATCGCCCGGGGCGAAGGTCGCCGTCTTCGGTGTCGGCGGCGTCGGGCACCTCGTCGTTCAGCTCGCCGTCCTCGCCGGAGCAGAGGTGACCGCCGTCGACCGGTCGCGCCAGCACCTCGATCTCGCCGAGCGGCTCGGCGCCCGCCATGTCCTCGATGCCTCCAGCGACGCCGTGGAGGAGGACTTTGCGGCGCGAGGCGGCGCCGACGCCGCCATCGTGTTCGCCCCCTCCGACACCGCCGTCCAACAAGCCGTGAGCGTGCTCAAGCGCGGCGGCATCGCCGTGCTCGGAGTAAGCGCCCGGGTCGGTGAGTGGTCCTTCGACGAAAAGCGCCTCGTCAGCACGGCCCTCGGCCCCCGCCACCAGATGCGCGAGGTGCTGCGCCTCGCCGCGGCGGGCAAGCTCCACGTTCACTACGAGGCCTTCGCCCTCGAGGACGCTCCCGTGGCCCTCGCCCGCCTCAAGGCGGACACACTTGCGGCCCGGGCCGTGCTTGTCCTATAAGAGAGCAGTGCTGAAGGCCTGCCGCTGGCCGGCATCCTCCGCGGACTACTGTCTGAGCTGGCAATGAGTATTACCCTTGCCGGTAGCACGTGTTGCTGTTAGGTTTCCAACTCGGACAGGCATCTTGACACAGGTCCAGTCCGGCCGAAGGCCGGATGATTTCAAGTCAAGGGAAATGGGGACACCATGACAACAGAAGATCATGACGAGATCAAGGCAAAGCGCGAGCTGTCCAGACGGCGCTTCTTGCGCAACGCGGGCGCCGTGGCGTCGATTCCGCTGCTCGGCGGCGTTGCCGACATCCTGAGCCAGGAGGGAGCTGGAGCCTCGGTCTACAACCGCCACAGCGACCACCCGTTCTTCGCGTCGCACCCGGCGTACCACTTCGTGATGGACAACCACGTAACGACCAACCCGTTCTTCACGGCGACGATCTACGGCTGCCAGGACTTCTGCAGCCTCACGGGTACCACCTTCACCTGGACCGGCTCGCAGACCTCGGTCGTCTCCCAGATGGTTTCGGCCATGGACAGTGCGATCGCCGCGAAGTGCAACGGCATCGGCGTGCCGCTCATCGACAACGTGGCCTTCAACGCGCCGACAGACGCTGCGCTCAACGCCGGCATCCCCGTCATTGCCTACAACGCCGATGTTGGTAAAGGCTACGTCAACAACAGGCAGGCCTACATCGGCCAGTCGAACCTTACGGCCGGAGCGGCGGTGGCTACTGCGCTGCTGGCTCACGGCGTGCCGAAGCTGAGCAGTGGTGACCTCGTCGCCGGGATCATCGCCACCCCCGGCACCGGCAACATCCAGCCGCGCTTCGACGGAGCAGCCCCGGTCTTCAAGGCGGCGGGCATCGACTTCGTAGAGGTCGGGACCTCGCCCACGGTAGGCGCGCCCGAGTACAACGCGATCTCGTCGTGGTACACCGGCCACAAGGACGTGAAAGGCTGGATGAGCGTGGACAGCGGCGACTCCGACGCGCTGGCAACGTTCATGGTCGCCGAGAAGCTGAAGGGCAAGGTGGCCGCCGCCGGATGGGACACCGGACTCCCGGTGATGGACGCCATCGCAAGCGGCGCCCTCCTCCTGACGGTCGACCAGCAGGCCTACCTGCAGGGATTCGTCACCCTCATGCAGTTGTTCCTCTTCAACATCTCCGGTGGGCTGATGAAGCCGTGCGACACGAACACTGGTACTGCCATCGTCGTCAAGGCGACCGTTGGTGCATACCTGAAGGCCAACAGGTGGGAAGGCACAGCCAGCGCGGAGTCCGTGGGCACTCCTCCCAAGCCGATCCCCTACTAAGAGACGGTAGGCAAGAGCAGCTATAAGAGGTCACCTCAGAAGTGGCCCACTCCGTAACGAGCCCGGCCGAGCCTCAAAGCTCGGTCGGGCTACCGTCTGCCCCGGCGTCGTCCGGGCCGCCGCAAGTCGGTTGGCGCCGGTACCTCTGGCAAGCCTTCGTCGCCCAGCGCGAGATCACCCCGCTTCTCATAACCCTCGCGCTGTTCATTTTCTTCACGATCGACTCGCCGAACTTCCTCACCTCGCTCGGCCTCAACTCCGCCGCCGGATTTGCCGGCCCGTACGGTGCTCTCGCCGTGGGCGAGGTGCTCGTGCTCGTGCTCGGAGAGATCGACCTCTCGGCGGGACAGGTCTTCCTGTTCTCGTCGTGGGTCATGTACTGGCTGTGGTCGCTCGGGGTTCCCGTGGGATGGGCCATCGTCTGTGCCCTCCTCGCATGCATCGGGATCGGGATCATCAACGGCCTGATCACCGTGTTCTTGAACGTGCCCTCGTTCGTCGGGACCCTGGCGACGAACTTCGTCCTCTTCGGCATGGTGCTCATCTTCTCGGATGATACGGAGGCGACGCCGGTCCCCGGAGCGCTCCCGCCCCAGACCTCGACCGTGGTTCCGCATGTGGGCTTCTTCGGCCAGATGTTCGGCGTCTGGGAGTGGTCCGAGATTATCTGGGTGATCGCCATCGCGATCGCCGTCCAGTTCGTTCTCACGCGGACACGCTTCGGCGTGCGCGTCATCTCGACCGGCGGCAACCTGCTGGGCGCCGCCGAGGCCGGCGTGCCGGTGCGGCGCGTGAAGATCATGTGCTTCGTGCTGTGCTCGTTCCTCGCCGGGCTCGTCGGGATCGTCGACGCCATCAAGTACGGCAGCTTGGACCCGGGCAACCCCGGGATCAACTACATCCTCTACGCCGTCGGCGCCTGTGTCATCGGCGGGACCGCTCTCACCGGCGGGCGGGGCACAGTGATCGGTGCCTTCATCGGTGCCATCCTGATCGGCGTCCTCGAGGCCGGCCTCAACATCATCGGGATCAGCACCAACGACTTCTTCGTGTACATCGGCGTCATAATGATCGTCGCCATGACCCTGAACGGGTGGCTCGACCGTCTGGCCGCCCGCACGCGGACCGGCTAGCGGAGAGGACGAGAGATGATGGACGACACCCCCGCGCCGGCTGGACCCCAGGCCGACGGTTCCAGCCCCTCCCAGAGCTCCGAGGTGGTGCTCGAAACCCAGGGCGTGACGAAGAGCTTCGGTCCGCTCTCGGTGCTGCGCGGCATCGACCTCACCTTGCGCGCGGGCGAGGTGCTCGGCCTTGTCGGCGACAACGGGGCCGGCAAGAGCACCCTCGTCAAGATCTTGAGCGGGTACTCGTCCCAGGACTCGGGTCGCCTCTTGCTCAAGGGTCGTGAGGTGCACTTCAAGTCTGTGCAGGACGCCGCCGCCCACGGGATCGAGACCGTGTACCAGGACCTGGCGCTCATCCCCCAGCTGCCCGTGTTCGAGAACCTGTTCCTCAACCACGAGATCCTCCACTTCGGGCTCTTCCACGTGCTCAACAAGCGCAAGATGCGGGAGCTCACCAGGCGCTACCTCGACGACATCAACGTCAATGTGCCCAACGTCAACTCCGAGGCGGGCCAGCTCTCGGGAGGCCAGCGGCAGGCGATCGCCGTGGCGCGGGCGACGAGGACGAACGCCTCCATCCTTCTCCTCGACGAACCGCTGGCGGCCATGGGCGCACGTGAGTCAAGGCTCATCATCGACCTCGTCCGAGGGCTCGCCTCGTCCAGGCGCGTCTCGATGATCATCATCGACCACAACTTCGCTCACCTCTTCGAGCTCTGCGACCGGGTCAACGTCATGCAGGACGGCCACATCACCATCGATCAGCTCACCAAGGACACCTCACTCGAACAGCTGACCGAGCTGATGGTGAGCAGCTACCGATCGCAGCTGCAGAACGCCTTCGGGTCCTGAGCGGGCCGCCTTCGGCTGAGCGGGCCGCTTTCGCCTCAGCAGACAGCAGGCCGCCTCGAGCTGAGAGGGCGCCTCCGGCTCAGCGGGCCGCTTCCGGCTCAGCGGGCCAGGCCCTGAGCAAGCCTGTAGTAGGCCTGGTTCCAGCGGAGCTCCCGCCTGAAGCTCTCGGTCGTCGTGGCGTGGTCGATTCGGACCAGCTCGACCCCGGCGATCTCGGCGAAGTCCTCGAGGGTCTCCATGCTCACCGCCGTGCTCAAAGCGGTGTGGTGCGGGCCACCGGCCATGAGCCACGACTCCACGGCCGTGTAGAAGTTCGGCGCCGGCTTCCAGACCGCCCGGGCCACAGGCAGTCGCGGCAACGGAGCGTCTGGGGGCACGATCTCGATCTCGTTCGCGACGAGCCGGAAACGGTCGCCGAGGTCCAAGAGGCCCACCACGAGCCCCCTGCCCGGCAAGGCGTCGAACACGAGCCGGACCGGGTCCTCCCGGTTGCCGATGCTGAGCGGGTGGATCTCACAGGACGGCGTCCGCGCGGCGATGCTCGGGCAGACCTCCAACATGTGGGCGCCGAGGGTCCTCGGCTCCCCGGGACCGAGGTGGTAGGTGTAGTCCTCCATGAACGAGGTGCCGCCCAGCTGCGTCGCGCCCATGACCTTCAAGATCCGCACGAGAGCCGACGTCTTCCAGTCGCCCTCGGCGCCGAACCCGTAGCCGTCGGCCATCAGGCGCTGCACGGCAATGCCCGGCAGCTGGCGAAGTCCCCCGAGATCCTCGAAGTTCGTCGTGAAGGCGGTGAAGTTGCCGCGCTCCAGGAAGGACCGCAGGCCCGCCTCGATGCGGGCGGCGTAGCGAAGCGACTCGTGGCGATCACCGCCGGGCGCGAGCTCGGGCACGACCGCGTAGCTGCGCTCGTAGTCCCCGACGATGGCGTCGACCATCGCCGAAGAGGCCGCCTCCACGGCGGCGACGAGGTCGTTCACACCGTAGGTGTTCACGGAGATCCCGAGCCGGAGCTGGGCCTCGACCTTGTCACCCTCGGTCACGGCCACGTCGCGCATGTTGTCGCCGAAGCGGACCATACGGAGCTGGCCGGCGGCGTGCCAGCCGATGGCGGCGCGTACCCAGGAGCCGATGCGCTGGCGGACGACCGGGTCGCTGGCATGGCCGGCCACCGTCTTCCTCCGCAGCGCCATCCGGGTCTCGATGTAGCCGAACTCACGATCGCCGTGGGCTGCCTGGTTGAGGTTCATGAAGTCCATGTCGATCGAGTCCCAGGGCAGCGAGATGTTCACCTGGGTGTGCAGGTGCAACAAGGGCTTCCGCAGGGCATCGAGCCCGGCGATCCAGGCCTTTGCGGGCGAGAAGGTGTGCATCCAGGCGATGACACCGATGCAGTTGTCGGTCGAGCTCGCCTCGATGCAGGCCCGACGTATCTCCTCGGCCCCGATCAGCACCGGCTTCCAGACGAGGCGGACGCTGATCTCGGGCCCGGCGTTCAGCAGGGCGACGATCTCGCGGGACTGCTGAGCCACCTGGCGCAGCGTCTCGTCTCCGTACAGTGACTGGCTCCCGGTCAAGAACCAGCATTCGAGGGTGTCATCGGTCTCGTGCACGTGATTACCTTCTATATGGGTCGTTCGCGAGGCGAGCATAGCTATCGTCGCCGGCCGGCGAGGAGTCCATGGTTGGTCTGTCCGCAGATGTCGCTCGGCTCGCGTGGACGAGACGAGCGGCCAAGGGAGCGTGAGAAGAGATGGAGCAGCCAACGATCAGCGCCGTGCCCGCCGAGATGGAGGGCGTAAACCTGTACACGCTCTCCAACCACAACGGGATGGTCGTCAAGATCTTCAACTACGGCGGGATCGTCCAGTCGGTCTCCTTCCCCGGCCGGCGCGGTCACTCCGCTGAGATCACGCTCGGCTTCCCGAGCCTGACGGAGTACAAGACCTACAACCCGGCGCCCGGCACCGGGGACACGCGCCGTGCCGGTGTCTATTTCGGAGCACTGATCGGCCGGTACGCCAACCGGATCGCCCGCGGCGAGCTCACGATCGGAGGGAGCAAGTACGAGGTGCCGGTCAACAACGGCCGGAACGCCTTGCACGGCGGGACGGCCGGTTTCGATCAGAAGCTCTGGACGCCGGTGACCTCATCGGGGCCCGGCACGGTCTCGCTCCAGCTCACCTACGTGAGCGAGGCCGGAGAGATGGGCTTTCCGGGCACGCTGACGACGGTCGCGACCTACACCCTCGACAACGAGAACGGGCTGACGCTCAGCTTCCTCGCCACGACCACCGCGGACACCGTGGTCAATCTCACCAACCACACCTACTGGAACCTGGCAGGCGAAGCCTCGGGCTCTGTCCACGACCAGATGCTCCACATCAACGCCGACAACTTCACGCCAGTGGACAGCGGCTTGATCCCGACCGGCGCCATAGCACCGGTGGCCGGAACTCCCTTCGACTTCACGAGGCCAACGGCCATCGGTGAGAACATCAGGGGCGGACCGCAGTTCGGCGCGGCGGACAACGAGCAGCTCCTCAGGTGCCAGGGTTACGATCTCAACTGGGTCCTCAACCAGACGAGTCCCCCCTCGCTCGTCCTCGCCGCACAGGCTTTCGACCCTTCGAGCGGGCGGAAGCTCACCGTCTACACGACCCAGCCCGGGATCCAATTCTATTCGGGCAACTTCCTGGCCGGGACCCTGAGGGGGACGAGCGGTCGCACCTACCGGCAGAGCGACGGCTTCGCCCTGGAGACCCAGCACTTCCCGGACTCCCCGAACCAGCCGGGCTTCCCCTCCACCGTGCTCCGTCCCGGTGAGACCTTCTCCGAGACGACGGTCTTCCAGCTGTCGAACAGCTGAGCCGCCGGACCCGCCCTGCGCAAAGCCTGCGGGGGCGCAATAGCCTCGGGACCGATCGGCAAAGCCGTGTTCGTCCGTACAAGGAGAGAGATGGAATACCGTCAACTGGGAAACTCCGGACTGCGTGTCTCGACCGTCACGCTCGGCACGATGGGCTTCGGCGGAACGGGCTGGGCAAGTTCCGTCGGCCGCATCGACGTCGAGGAGGCTCGCAAGCAGATCGGTCTGGCCCGCGACGCCGGCGTCAATCTGATCGACACCGCTGACGTCTACTCCAACGGGCTGTCCGAGGAGATCCTCGGCCAGGCTCTCGGCACCAGCCGCGACGAGGTGCTCATCGCGACCAAGGTACGGTTCCCGCTGAGCGAGGACCCCAATGACGCAGGGTTGTCGCGCTACCACATCGTCCGTTCCGCCGAGGCGAGCCTGCGCCGGCTAGGCACCGACCACATCGACCTTTACCAGGTGCACGGCTGGGACGGCCAGACTCCGCTCGAAGAGACCTTGCGCGCGCTGGACGAGCTGGTGCGCGCGGGCAAGGTGCGCTACATCGGGGCGTCGAACTTCTCCGCCTGGCACCTGATGAAGGCCTTGGCGGTCTCGGAGCGCACTGGCACGGAGCGCTTTGTCTCCCAGCAGATCTATTACTCGCTGCAGGCGCGCGACGCCGAGAGCGAGCTGGTGCCGGTGTCGATCGACCAGGGGCTCGGGATCCTCGTCTGGAGCCCGATCGCCGGCGGCCTGCTCTCGGGCAAGTACCGCCGCCACGGCGGGAACGCCGCTGAGGGCAGCCGACACCTGAGCGGCGACTGGGACGAACCGCCGATCTACGACGAGGACAAGCTCTACGACACCATCGAGGTGCTGATCGAGATCGGCACGGCCCACGGCGTGTCGGCGGCCCGGATCGCACTGGCCTATCTCATCGCCAAGCCGGCCGTCACCTCGGTGATCGTCGGGGCGCGCACGACAGACCAGCTCGCCGACGATCTCGCCTCTGCCGAGCTCGTGCTCGGCGACGAGGAGATGTCGCGACTCGACGAGGTGAGCGCGCAACCGCTGCGCTACCCCTACTGGCACCAGGCCGCGAACGCCTCCGAGCGGCTCAGCCCGGCCGATCTCAGCCTGCTCGGCCCCTATGTCAAGCAGGGCGCCGATTAGCCGTTGACGCCGCCTCGAGGGCCTATTAAGTTCAATCCGTCAACGAAATACTGAGGAGGTCCTCGATGCCGGCACCGACCCGTGAAGATCGTTTCTCCTTTGGGCTATGGACGGTGGGCTGGCAAGCCCGGGACACCTTCGGGGACGCCACGCGAGAGCCACTCGACGCCGTCGAAGCCGTTTCCCGCCTCGCCGAGCTGGGCGCCTACGGCGTCACGTTCCACGACGACGACCTCATCCCCTTCGGGTCGGACGACACCGAGCGCGCACGGCGGATCAAGCGTTTCCGCGAGGCTCTGGACGCGACCGGCCTCGTCGTGCCGATGATGACCACGAACCTGTTCACTCATCCGGTCTTCAAAGACGGCGCCTTCACGAGCAACGACCGCGGCGTCCGTCGCTACGCGATACGCAAGGTCATGCGCAATCTCGACCTCGCCGCCGAGCTCGGGGCGAGGACGTACGTGTTCTGGGGCGGGCGCGAGGGCTCCGACACCGACGCGGCAAAAGACGTACGGGCGGCTCTGGAGCGCTACCGGGAGGCGATCGAGCTCCTCGCCCGCTACGTCACCGACCGCGGCTACCACATCCGCTTCGCCATCGAGCCGAAGCCGAACGAGCCCCGCGGCGACATCTTGCTCCCCACCGTCGGCAGCGCCCTCGCTTTCATCTCGAGCCTCGAATGCCAGGAGATGGTCGGGGTGAACCCCGAGGTCGGCCACGAGCAGATGGCCGGGATGAACTTCGTTCACACCATCTCGCAGGCCCTTTGGCACGGGAAGCTCTTCCACATCGACCTCAACGGTCAGCGGGGGGCGAAGTTCGACCAGGACCTGGTGTTCGGTCACGGCGACCTGCTGAGCGCCTTTTTCCTCGTCGACCTCCTCGAGAACGGCGGCCCGGGAGGTGGGCCTGCCTATGACGGTCCCCGGCACTTCGACTACAAGCCCTTCCGGACCGAGGATGCGGCCGGGGTCTGGGTCTCGGCGGCATCCAACATGGCGACCTACCTGCTCTTGAAGGAGCGGGCGGCAGCCTTCCGTGCCGATCCCGAGGTGCAAGAGGCCCTGCGGGCGAGCCAGGTCGGAGATCTCCGCACTCCCACCCTCGGCGGGGCCGAGTCGTATCTCGATCTCCTCGCCGACAGGTCCGCCTTCGAGGAGTACGACCTCAAGAGCGTGGCTACGCACGGGTTCGGTTTCGCCCACCTCGACCAGCTCGCCGTCGAGCATGTCCTCGGCGCCCGCTGACGCGGCCGGCCGCGACGCCGGCTTCCCGCCCGGCCTAGGCCGGCCCGAGCACCGGCTCGTCCCATGACGCTCGTGGCCGGGCTGGACTCGTCCACCCAGTCGTGCAAGGTCGTCGTCCGCGACGCCGAGACGGGTGCGCTCGTCCGCAACGGCTGGGCACCCCATCCCGACGCGACCGAGGTCGATCCCGAATGCTGGTGGGAGGCGGCGCAAAAGGCCATCGAAGCCGCGGGAGGCCTCGACGACGTCGCCGCCGTGTCGGTCGGCGCCCAGCAGCACGGCATGGTCTGCCTGGACGGGGCCGGAAAGGTCGTACGCCCCGCCCTGTTGTGGAACGACCTGCGCTCGGGCTCGGCAGCCGACGCCCTCGTCGCGGAGCTCGGCGCCGAGGGCTGGGCGAACGCCATCGGGAGCGTCCCGGTGGCGTCATTCACCATCAGCAAGCTCCGCTGGCTCGCCGAGCACGAGCCGGACAACGCCGCCCGTACCGAGGCCGTCTGCCTCCCCCATGACTGGCTCACATGGAGGCTGCTCGGCTCGATGCTCGGTCACGCCGAGACGGTCGAGTCGCTCGCCACCGACCGCAGCGACGCCAGCGGGACGGGTTACTGGTCTTCGATCACCGACGACTACCGGTTCGACCTGATGCAGCTCGCCTTGGGCCGCGTGGTCGGGGTCCCGCGTGTCCTCGGGCCGTCCGAAAGCCCCGGGCTGGGCGGCTCCGTCGTCTTCGGGCCCGGGGCCGGTGACAACGCCGCGGCTGCGCTCGTGCTCGGCCCGACCTCCGGTGACGTCATCGTCTCGGTCGGGACCTCCGGCGTCGTATCGGCCAGCTGCGATGTCCTCATGCCAGACAGCTCGGGGACCGTGGCCGGCTTCGCCGACGCCACTGGGCAGTACCTGCCGCTCGTGTGCACGATCAACGCCGCCCGCGTCCTCGAGGCGGTCGCCCGCATCCTCGGCGTGGACCAACAGGGTCTCTCCGAGCTGGCCCTGTCGGCTCCCCCGGGCGCGGACGGGCTGGTCCTGCTCCCCTACTTCGAAGGAGAGCGCACCCCCAACCTCCCCGAGGCCACCGGTGAGCTGCACGGCCTGCGGCATAAGACCGCCACTCCCGCCCACCTCGCCCGCGCCGCTGTCGAGGGCTTGCTGTGCGGCCTCGCCGACGCCATCGAGGCCGTCGAGGCCCATGGGGTCAAGCCCGAGCGTGTCCACCTGATCGGGGGAGGCAGCCGCTCCGAGGCCCTGCGGCGGATCGCCCCGACGATCTTCGGTCGTCCCGTGCTCGTGCCCCCGCCGGGCGAGTACGTCGCCGACGGGGCCGCCTTCCAGGCCCGCTGGGTGCTCGATCCAGACCACAGGCCCCCGCCTTGGCCCTCGGACGGCGAGCAGCGGTTCGACGCCGAGCCGGTGCCCGAGGTCCGGGCTCGGTACGCGGAGGTTCGTGACGAGTACATTGCCGGTGCGCGCCTGGACAAGAGCTAGCCCCTATGGCCAGGGGCACCTTTGACTTTGCCCGCATGCCAAGCCAAGGGGGACGCTCGACGCCCGGCGTGCCAGCTCGCCAGCAGCTGCTGAAGCGGCACAACCTCGCTCTCGTGCTCGGCCAGATCGCGTCGTCGCGGAAGCTGTCCCGTGCGCAGCTGGCTTCGCGCACCGGGCTCACGAAGGCGACCGTGTCGACATTGGCGGACGCCTTCATGGACGCCGGGCTCGTCGTCGAGCGCGACCCGGAACGGGGCCTCATCGGTCGGCCGGGCAGCCCGCTCAGCTTGAACCCGCAGGGGCCTGCCGGCCTTGGCATAGAGATCAACGTCGACTACGTCTCGTCCTGCGTCGTCGACCTCACCGGCGCCGTTCGCTGCCGACGGACGATCACCGGAGACAACCGGCTGCTTCGGCCCGAGGTCGTGCTACAAAGGGCGGTCCGCGCCGCACGTCGCCTCTGGACCGAGGCCGAGGCCGCCGGGCTCACCATCTCGGGTCTCGGCGTCGGCCTGCCGGGACTGGTCGACTTCGACGGCGTGCTCCACCGGGCCCCCAACTTGCTGGCATGGGAGGGCATCTCGGTGGCCGATCTCGTCGGTGAGATGCTCGGCCGGCCCTTGCCGTCGGTGTACTGCGACAACGAGGCGAATCTCGCCGCCCTCGGCGAGTACTGGTTCGGTCGCAGAGGCGAGCTGCGGGATTTCGTCTTCGTGTCGGGTGAGATCGGCGTCGGAGCCGGGATCGTCATCGGGGGCGAGCTGTTTCGTGGCGTCCGGGGCCTCGGGGGCGAGCTCGGTCATGTCACCGTCGAGCCGACGGGACCCGCGTGCAGCTGTGGCGGCCGCGGCTGTCTTGAGACAGTCGCCGGCCAAGAGGCGCTGCTCGAGTCCGTAGGCCTACCGGTGAGGGCGGGGACCAGCATCGGCGATCCCGCCGGATCGGTGGCCGAACTCCTGCGGCGGGCGCTTGCCGGCGAGCCGGGGACGGTGCGCGCCCTGGAGAAGGCGGGCAGGGCGCTCGGGATCGCCCTGTCTGCGTTTCTCAACGTCTTGGACCTTCCGGCTGTGGTCCTGGGCGGCTTTTACGCACAATTCGCGCCCTTCTTGGTCGGTCCGGTGACTGCCGAGCTGCACGATCGGGTCGTGAACCATTCCTGGTCGTCCACCGAGGTCGTCGTGTCCTCGCTCGGCGCGGAGGCCTCGGTCAGGGGGGCGGCGGGCATCACGATAAGGCGGATCATCGACGACCCCGCTGCCTGGTTCCCCGAGGTCCTGGCAAAGTCCTGAGCCCTGGTCCACGGCCGGTCCGGCGAGGCCGGTGCTCAGCTGGTCTGGTACGAGCCGTACCGCTTTGCCGATTCGACGAGGGCATGGATGTTCTCGGCCGGGGTGGCGGGCGCCAGGGCACAGCCGGGGCCGAGGATGAACCCGCCCCCGGGCTTGCAAACCTCGATCAGCTCGTGGCAGGCGGCGTCCACCTCACCGGGCGACCCGAGGGCGAGCAAGCCGGTGTCGACGTTGCCCAAAAGGCACGTGGTCCCGAGGGCTGCGGCCTTCAAGCGGGCGGCGTCGGTCTTGTGGTCGATCTCGAGCACCTCGGCCCCGGTGGCAAGGAAATCGTCTGTGATCCGCCCGGTGTCCCCGCAGATGTGCAGGTGCAAGATGATGCCGTGCTCCTTGAGCTCGGTCACCATCCGACGCTCGTGGATCCAGGGATAGCGGCGGTAGTGCCTCGGCGAGATCATGGCCGGCCCCGCCATCGGCTCACCGATGGAGGTGGAGCGGCCGCCACAGTCGATCAGGGCATAGGCGTAGCGCGTGGCGACGCGCCTCGCATAGTCGAGCAGGGCGTGGACGAGGTCCTCCTCTTCGCCCGCAGCCAGGTCCGTCATGAACTCGCTCATGCCCCGGAGCTGGGCGGCCAGGTCCATCGGCCCCTGGTCGGCACGGGCGCAGATCCAGGCTTTGTCACCTATCTCGCGATCGAGGATGCGGGTCGCCTTCAAGATCTCCGACATGGGGAAGGTGGTGTAGGGATCCGGCACCTCGAGATCGGCCACCTGGGCCAAAGACTCTAGGACGGGCCCGCCGGCCACCGGCGCCGTGTCGTCGCGATAGTGCACCTGGGCCCCGCACGCCTGGGCGTTGCAGGCCGTGCCGTTCTCCAAGAGGATCATGTCGTGCCCGAACTCGCGCCAGGACACGAGCATGGCCTCGGCGAGCAGCTCCCCGTCACGGAAGACCTCGGACATGGGCAGGCCCGAAGCGCGGGCAGCCACCTGGAAGTCGTGCAGGTCCACCGGCACCCGGTCCGGCTCGCGCAGGTCGATGACGGCCCCCACCCGTTCGATCGAGTTCACGTCCTCACCACGCGGGCACGGCCGGTGACCGCCTCGACCATCGCCCAGAAATTCTCGAGCGGCGTGTCGAGCTGCACGTGATGGGTGGGCGCCAGGATGAAGCCGCCGCCGCCGAGCGTGGCGATGCGGTCCAGAACCTCTTGGCGGACCTCGGCGGGGGTGCCGAAGGGCAAGGTGTACTGCTCGTCCATCGAACCCCAGAAACAAAGCTCCTTGCCGTACTCGCGCTTCAGCCGGGCCGGGTCCACGGCGGCCGGTTGGATCGGGTTGAGGACGTCGATCCCGATCTCGATCAGCTCGGGGATGACGGCGTAGACACAGCCATCGGTGTGGTACGCGATCTTGAGCTCCGGGTTGATGGCCTTCAGGCGCTCGATGATGACCGCCATCTTCGGCTTCAGAAAGCGCCGCCAGTGGCGGGGCGAGATGAGCATGCCCTGCTGCTGGCCGACGTCGTCGCCGAGCCAGATCATGTCCACGCCCATGCGGACGAGTCTCTCGGCCGCGGCGAGGTGGTAGCGGTAGGGAAACTCGAGGACGACGTCGGCCAGGTCAGGGTCTTCTATGAAGTCGGTGAGCAGCTGCTCGAGCCCCCGCAACGCCCACGCCGTCTCGAAGATCGTGGTGACGGTGGACCCGACGATGAAGTACTCGGCCCCGTGCTCGGCGATGAGCTTCTCGGCGTCGCGGTAGAGCTCCGGCCGGCCGGGATCGGGCGGCTCGTAGCTTGCGATGGCGTCGGCGTCGGCGAGGGGATGCCCGCTCGGCTCGGTGTAGCGACCAATGCCGTAGGGCGTCTTGTAGGACACCGACTGCCAGCCCACGCCCCACTCGTCGACGTACTGGCTGCCCTCGCCGTAGTAGGAGTTCGCCCAACCCACAGAGGTGATGAGGAGATCTTGGTCCAGGGCGATCTCGAGGTCGCAGGGATTGCCCGCCCCGTGCGGATTGTGGGCGCCGGGCGTCGCAGAAAGGTTCAGGTCCGCGCGGAGCCGCTCCGCGAACTCGGGCGTGAAGGTGGCCTGCCACGGGCAGCGCTCGGGCGTCTCGTGACCCAGTGCCGCCCGCACACGTTCCCGATGCACGCTCGGCGTGCCGCCCGATCCGTTGAGGGTCATCGGCAGCCCCGAGGCATCAGGTGCTGGACGCCAGCACGGCAAGCCGGATCTTCTTCAGCTCGTGCAGCCACTCGACGTGGGTCCGGCCGAGCTCGTCGTGCAGCGAAGCGAAGACCGAGTAGACCTCGTCGTAGGTGGCGTGACGTTGCGGCGACGGCTCGTAGCGACGTGACACCGCCGGCCTGAGGTCGCCAACCGCCGTCGCGAACTCGTCGTAGCCGCCCCGCCGCGAGCCTGCGGCAAGGGCCCCGCACAGGGCGGCGCCGCGAGCGGGGATCTGGCTCGAGTCGGGGATCGCCACCGGCAGCCCGGTCACGTCCGCGAGCAGCTGCATCATGAGCGCGCTGCGCTCGGCGATCCCACCGCAGGCGACGATCCCGTCGATGGCGACGCCATGATCGACGAAGTTCTCGATGATCCGCCGTGTCCCGAAGGCGACGGACTCGAGCAGCGCCCGGTAGATCTCCGTCGGCGTCGTGGCGAGCGTGAGGCCGGCGATGACCCCGGACAGATCGGCGTCGCCGAGGATCGTGCGGTTGCCGTTCCACCAGTCGAGAGCGACGAGCCCGCTCGCGCCGGGGGCGATCTTGGCCGCCGCCCGTTCGAACTCCTCGTACCAGCTCGCTCCGGTGCCCGAGCCACCGCTTTGCAGACCGAGGAGGCGACCCCCGAACCAGGCGAACATGTCGCCGACAGCTGCCTGGCCCGCTTCGTAGCCGAAGAACCCGGGGAGGATGCCGTCCTCGACGACGCCTGTGATCCCCGGCATCCGGATCTCCTGCCGGTCGATGACCAGGTCGCAGATGGACGTGCCCACGACCATCAGGAACACGCCCGGATCCTGGACACCGGCTCCGGGGACGGACACGAACGAGTCGACGTTGCCGACCGCCACGGCCACCGACGGGCTGAGGCCCAGATGGGCCGCCACCTCGACTCCAAGCGTTCCCGCGCAGTGACCGGGGGGTGAGAAGGTGGTCCCCAGTTTCTCGCTCGGGTCGGGGAAGCCGGGATAGGCGGCCTCGAAAAAGGCGCGCGACGGCAGACCCTCGGTCGCCGACCAACACGCCTTGTAGCCCGTCGAGCAGCTGGCGCGCACGAGCGAGCCGGTGAGCTGCCACACGATCCAGTCCGTCGCCTCGACGAAGGCGCTCATGGCGTCGTAGACGGCGCGGTCTTTCTGCCAGATCTCGATCAGCTTCGGGAAGTACCACTCGGAGGAGAGGCGCCCTCCGTAGCGGGCGAGGAAGCTCTCGCCGCGCTCGACCGCGACCGCGTTCAGGCGGTCTGCGACCGGCTGGGCGGAGTGATGCTTCCAGAGCTTTACCCAGGCGTGGAGGCGATCTCTCCACTCCTCGAGCTGGCAAAGCGGCGTGCCGTCCTCTGTCACCGGCAACACGGTGCAGCAGGTGAAGTCGACGCCGATGCCGATCACCTCTTCCGCCACGACATTGCCGGCCGCGAGCGCCTCGGGAATCCCGCTGTAGAGCACCTCGAGGTAGTCGGCCGGGTCTTGCAGCGCCGTGTCGGGCGGAAGCTCCTCGCCGGACGAGGGGAGCCTCTGATCGATGACGCCGTTCCGGTAGCGGACTTCGGCCACGGCGAGCTCCTCGCCGGTGCGCACGTCGAGGAGGAGCACACGGCCGGACTCGGTCCCGAAGTCGACTCCGATCGTCACCCGCCGGCCGCCCGGCGAGGCGGGCGGGCTCACGCCGTGGCCGCCACGTCGTGGTGCCCCGGGGTCTGCCCAGCTCTCACAGGCATCTCAGGCTCCGCATGGGCGCAAAACGCTAAAGCAAAGGGGGTCATGGCGTCATTATGCCGCTTCGCCGTTGTGCCGCGCCCGTCCGCTCGTCGAGGTGACGACGCCGGCGCCGCCCACTCGGCGCCAGCCCTTAGCCAGCCGGTCAGCCACCCGGCGACGGTGGCTTCATCAGGCCGTGGACAGCGGGGGAAGCACAGCCTCTATGGCTTCGTCGAGCCTGCCTTGGCCTTCCAGGAAGTCGAGCACGGTGTAGCGGGGCCGGATCCGGTTCGCCCACCGAAAAGACGCCCTCAGCATGGCGGCGTCAACACCGAGGAACCCGGGCTCTGGCGGGATGCCCGCCACCGACAGCGAATCGGCGACGAGGGGGAACACGTCCATCGCCTTGCCGACCTGGTCTTGCACCGACTCCCAGTCCGAGGCCGTCTTGGGCCAGGCGGAAGCGTGCTCGGCAAGGAACCGGCGCCGTTCTTCCATGACGGCTTCGACCTGCGCTCCATGGCCGGCGAACCACGCGTCCATCTCTCCGTCGAGGGTGACGGGCCGGGGTGCGATCAGCTGGCGTATCGCCCCGCCAAAGGCGTACCGCTTGAGGTCCATCGCGAAGTGGGTCGCGTATCCCACCTGGAGGCCGTGCGACGCGTGAGGGCGTCGATGGTTCGCGGCGAGAAGGTCCCAGAAGTGCGACACCTGGTGCTCGCAGCCGCTCGCGGGCCGGGAGTTACCGACCATCGCTATGGCGATACCCGACTCGACGAGCCCCCGCAGCAGCCCCGAGACCGCCTCCGGAGAGCCTCCGAGGATGTCTGTGACATGGGTGGCGGCCGCGACGAAGGACTCCGTCATGCGGCTCTCCACCTCGGGGCAGAGATACTCGCCGTAAAGGGCGTGGGACGCGAGCCAGTCGGTGCGTGCCGACGCCTTGCCGAGAAGGTCGCCAACGCCGGCTCGAGTCATGTCGAGCGGTGCGGCGGCGACGGTGCGCGGGTCGGCGAAGATCGCCACCGGAGACACGGCCGGGTAGGTCGTCTTCATGCCCCCGAACTCCATGGCCGCGGCGCTCGAGGCGTACCCGTCCATCGAGGCCGCGGTAGGAACGCTCACGAAGTCACGGCCCATGCGATTCGCGACGTACCGGGCGAGGTCGGTGATCACCCCGGAGCCGACTGCGAAGATCGAGTCGCTCTCCCCTTGCTTCAACGCCGCTTCGAGACGCGACACGTTCGCCTCATCGGCGAGCAGGCCGCTGCGCTCAGGAAAGCACAGCATCGTGACACGCATGTTCGCGCTCGACAGCTCCTCGACGACGCGCGATCCGGCTACCTCCTCGGTGTTCGCGTCCATGACGACGAACGGCCTCGACCAGCGTCGGTCCTCGGCGTAGGCGACGAGCCGCTCGAGGGCGTGCTCGTCGATCACGACCTCGTCGATGGGGACGCGATGGACCGCACCGCAGACGCAACGTTCCTCCGGCGGGGACCCCGGCTCGATTCGAGTGACCATGGACCTCACTGCCCTAAAAGCAACTCTCGCGCGGAACGGGCGGATGCAGCGGCCCAACGCCGGCTTTCTTGACCCGCGCAGGGCGCGGCAGCCACATCATAGGGACGCACGGCCGTCATCAAGAAGCTTTCGGGTCGGTTGTGAGAGCTCCTTGTTGGTGACCTTGACGCCGGTCGGGTAGTGGCGCTGGTCCAGTTCGGCTTGGACCTCGACGCCTTTTCCGTCGTCGTGTTCGCGATGAGCTGGGCTATGACCCGGCGCGAACCGGTGCCCGAGCGCTCATGAACCACTACGGAGTCGCGGCGTCGTGCGCTGCGATCATCCGGGCCGAGGGCAAGCGCCTGCCCTCCCGGTCGCCTGCAAACTGGTGCCTTGCTGCCGCAACACCCTGTGCGCCGGCCGTGACGAAGCCCGGGTACCCCTCCGTGCGCCGCGGAGAATCCCGCGGGAGCAGGGCGGCCTGATCGTGATCGTCGGTGCGCACCTCCATCAGCTGATGTTGGCAGCCTGCTGCCGTCATGTTACTGTCGCCGCCGCTTGCGGCGGACGTCACTGCACCACTATTGCTCTCGTGCGCTCTCTTGCCCTACCGCACGTCCGCACGAGCGCCCTGGAGGTGTCCCAAGTCGTGATTGCAAGACAAACTTCGACTCAGCTGCGCTCCATTCGATGCGCTGGCTTGCACACTGTCTGCATCCGTTCAACTTCTCTCAGTGATAGCTAGAGCCGGCACGGTTAGCCATTTGTAGCGTCCGATGTCGCACTACGGCTACGCCACTCTTCTAGTCGCGCGGGTAGCTGCGTGGTCATTTGGGCTGGTCAGAAGGGTATCTCGCTCAGCAAGCTGAGGTCGAGCTGCGGACGTCTGACCAATTGCGGCGAAATTACACCGCAGGCATTACATAATTGTAACAAAATAAAGAGTTGACTGGCGGTGAATTGCCTTTACCATGCTTCTTGCACCGGGCCACCTGGTGTAAGGGGGTAGTAGCGCGCCACACTTGGTTCGCTAGAGGTAACGCAGCTTTCCAGTTGTGGGGCGATCAAATTAATTGTGGAGCCAGCCTGAGCTTATTGTCAGCAAACAAATGAAGAATAGTAACAAACATGAAACCCACGCCGGATCGCCGGTATGTGGGCGGCCGATCTTTGTCGGGTCTCGTTTAATTGCGGGCGAAGACAGGGAGATAATGATGCGAGGAGAACTACTGTGAATAAGAAAACGCGGAAGCATTCCGCACTATTGCTGCTTATGGCACCGATCATCGCCATCGGCAGCACCGCCTTGGTAGCTGGAACCGCAGCTAGCGCAGGCGCCACGCCAAAGAAGCTAGCCGCCCCGACAATCACGATTCGCGAGGTTGCTCCCGGAGCATTCCGCTTCGCGCTGAACGGAACTGTGGTGTCGCTAAAGGGCTCGTCTGGAGTTTTCAAGGCCAGGATTGGCATCAACCGCGTGAGCGAGTTCTGGGCGCCGGCGTCGTACCGGACCCTTTCCAAGATCTCGGTGATCCCGGCCACGGCCCGTTTGAGCGCGTCTCTGAGGACTGAGAGCGTCACTGTGAGGCTTGCGGCAGGTAAGTCTGCGATCGTCACGTTCACCAACTCCAGGTTCGCGGTGGTTGAGGAACCTGTTACCGCTCCGAGTAACCCAGATCCGGTCACCCCGCCTCCGAGCAGCCCGAGTGCGGGCACCCCGCCTCCGAGCAACCCGGCTCCGGGCAACCCGACTGCGGGCGGCTCGGATCCAACGGGCACTGGGTATATCGAGATCTGCAAGAGCGCTCTTGACAACCAGGTCGAAGGCACCTTCAACTTCACGATCTCGGGTACGTCGGTAGCCCCCTCACTGACATTGACACCAGCCAGCGACACTTCTATCGCTCCCAGTGTCTGCACTGGCGCCATTACGGTGCCGGCAGGCACGGTGACGGTGACTGAGGGATCAGAGGCCCCGGCGTACGGGCTCTACAGCGTGACGGCTGCGCCTGTAGGCAACCTGGTGGCCAGCTCGGTCGACTTGACCGCGCAGAGCGCCAACTTCACCGTGACCGCAGGCTTCGAGACGACTGCCATTTTCACCAATTTCACTGAGGAGAACACCGTCAAGGTCTGCAAGGTCCTCAACAACAACCTGGGCACCCTGGCGGGCACGGCCTTCAACTACGGGGTCAGCTGGACGTTCACGCCCCCGACCCAGAATCTGGCGTTCGCGAGCTACGGTGGAAGCAGTTCGGTCGATGTCGTGGCCGTGGCGTCTCCCGGGCAGCAGTGCGCGTGGGTCCCCGCCTCAATTCCAGCTAGCTCGGTGGTCACGATCACCGAGAACGGAACCGAGGTATCGGGTGGCGCAGCGAACCCCAGCGGCGCCACTGGGCCATGGGTTTCAGTGTCGGGCGTGACCTACACCCCGTCCACATTCGACGCGGCCACCTCGACGACGCCCGCCAATGAGGCGATCCTCACGGTGCCACCGGTAAGCGACGGATGGGCGGATGCGACCTTCTGGAACACCCCGATGGGCTCCATCGAGGTCTGCAAGTACTTCGTCGCCCAAGGGTCGGCGTACAACAACGGGACCAACTCCGCGACCTTCGTGGTCACCGCTGGCTCGTTCACTTCGGCACCGTTCACGGTGCTCGGTGGACAGTGCTCGCCCGAGATGGCCGTCCCGGCAGGAACGGCGACGGTTGACGAAACATCAGCCGGCGCGGGGGACTACTACCTCGAGACCATCACGGCCTCCGCCACACTTGCAGGCGAGGGCCCGACTGATGAGCTCCTGACCGCAGGCACTGCTGTAGGCGGTACGCCACCGGTCAACCCGGCGTCCGTCAATGTGCCTTACGGCGGCGTGGCGTCCACAACGGAAGTGGCCTTCACGAACGGGGTCGACCCGACGACGTTCAAGATCTGCAAGCAGACGGCCGACAGTGAGCTCGTCGGTGCCACGTTCACTTTCTACTGGTGGTACGGCGGTGCGAGTGGCACGACGAATGGCATCGCCTGGTCGGTCCCGGCTGCAAATGACGAAAGTGACCCCGTGACACTGACGATCACAGCGGTCAACACCCCCGTCTGTTCCGAGTTGCAGCTCAGTATTCCCGTGGTGAACCCGGACGGTAGCCCGAACCCGATCCGCGTCACCGAGGAAGCCTCGACCGACAATGTGGCAATAGCAGATATCACGCTCTCGGGCGCCGGTATCCTCGAGTCCACCGACTACACAGCAGGCGATCCAGCCACGCCGGGGTGCCTGACCTTCGACCCCGGTATTGGCACCGGCGTCGTGACCTTCACCAACGAGTACGTCACCTCCCCTGTTTAGTCACTAGCAACATCCCTTAACGGCTCGAAGCTCGGGCCTCGGAAGCAGGGAGGGCTCCCGCACTGCGGGGGCCCTCCCCCTGCTTCAGCGAGCGGGCATCGACACAGTGAGATCCGAGCCCCAAGATGACACGCACGACAGCGACGACCCTTCCTTCGGGACAATCTCCGGCCACGACCCGCGCCATGGTCGTATGCGACGACCGGGACGTCATGAGGCTTGGCCTCGTGGAGATGCTCCAAGCGATGCACTGGGCCGCCGACCTGAAGGGATTCAGTTCGCTCCCTGTTGCCTGGACGCACCTGGCCGGCAGCTCCGCCACCTGCGCGATTGCGATCCTCGGCGGCACGTCCGCCGCAGAAGAGCTGGCGGTGACCGGCCGGCCGACAAGACCTCCCACCCGGATCGTGTTGATGTTGCGCGACAGTGAAGCCGCTCATCTCGCCGTCGCTGCGGGGCTGCCGGTCGATGGGTTCTTCCTCGAAGAGGACCTTTCCGTATCGATGCTCCGGGCGCTTTTGGCCCGCCTCGACGAGCGGGAGTTCCCCATGCCGGCTCCCATGGCCGAGTTCCTGCTGGGTCAAGTTCGCGGTTCTCCAAGCTCGCCTTCCGTCCGGCTCAGCTCGCGCGAACAGGCGGTGCTACAGCTCATCGCCGACGGCGCGACGAACAAGATCATCGCCGACGAGCTCGGGATCTCCGTCCACGGGGTCAAGCACCACGTAGCCAACCTCCTCAAGCAGCTGAACTGCGCCAACCGGACAGAGGTGGCTTCCACTGCGATGCGGCGTGGCCTCGTCTCTGCCGAGCCGGCGCGCGCAGCTGACGGCCGTTGAAATCCGGCTATGAGCGATGTGCCTTCGCGCCTCTTGAACCCCACCACAGAGCTAGTCGAGAGCTTGAAGAAGAAGTGAGGCGGGGGAGGTCCGACGTGCGAACGGTGTTCCGCGCGCTTGTAGCCATTGCGGCTCTCGCCGCTTTCGCCGTTCCCTCGCTGGCAAATGCTGCCAGTACCGCGACAGTCCCGACTCGCCACCTCGCCGCCGAGGGCGGCAACGTTGCGTTATCCGCCACGGTGAAGTCGGCTGGGTGGTGCGTCTGGTCGTCGTCGCCGAAGGTTCCCAGGTTCAACAAGAGCGAGAGGTGCAGTGCCGGCAAGGTCACCCGCTCGGCGAAGATCGGTGCCAACCTGTCGGCCAAGGCGAAGGACTACACGCTCAGCTTGAAACTGGTCGCCAAGTCCACGGTGGTCGATCAGCTCAACGTCGTTGAGGCCGCCGCAAAGCCAACGACCACGACGACGACTTCTACGACGGTCCCCCCGACGACAACGTCGACCACCACGACGACTACGACCACCACGACGACTACGACGGTTCCCCTGACGCCAACGTCGACTACGACGACGACACTGCCCCCAGCACCGTTCCCCGGTACGACCTCGCCCAACTGGTCAGGTTATGTCCTGACAGGAGGAGGCGGCGGGTATCAAGCGATAAGTGCTGACTGGACGGTGCCGACGGACGACTGCGCCTCGGTGCCAAACGGCAACACAGCAGATTGGGTAGGTGTCAACGGTTGGAATGATGTCCCTGGTCTCTTTCAAGACGGAACGATGTCGCAGTGTGTCAACGGACAGCAGAACGACTATGCCTGGTGGACGGACGAGGCTGAGAGCTACTCGAGCATCGAACTCTTTGCGGTCGCGCCCGGCGATGTCATCGACGCCGGGGTCTACCAGGAAGCGTCGGGCTACTGGGCCTATTACGTCACGGATCTGACGAGCGCAGTATCGTCGTCGGCTCAAGAGTCCTTCTCCGGTCCTGCGACGACCGCTGAGTGGATAGCAGAGGATCCCGGCGACCCGAGCAACTACGGGCTGCTCTATCCACTCGCCGACTTCGGCTCGGTGACCTTTACGGATCTCGGCTTGACAGTGCCGTCCGGCTCCTGGACGGTTCCCCCCTACTCTGATGCCATCGAGATGGTGGCGCCTGACGGATCGGTCGAGGCGTTGCCTAGTTCGATACAGGGCTCGGGCACATCAGCTGAGTTCACCGTTACCTATGAGACGCCCGGCGAGCTTGGTTCCACGGCCGGGACTGCCGTTTTGAAGCACTCTCAGTCGACTTTCGCGGCACCGGTGCCTGTGAACATCCCAATCGTTCCGCAACATCGGGTAGCTCAAACAGGAAGTCAATCGATGCCCGGTCCGAGCTAAGGGCTGGCTCGCCTTTTGGTGCGCACGTGCGCAGGTGGCACAGGTGCACCAGGCCGGACTGGGCGGGGACAGCGAGGGGGAAGACGGACCCGCGGTACCTGTGCGGAGCGACCAAGCTGACCGTTGGACGCGCCGAGTCCGAGAGATTTCGTTCATCGAGCTTTCACCCACTGATTACCGCGTCGTCGAACCAGATTCAGTTTCAGGACACTCGAGTCCCGTACCTTCTCTGAGGGACTTACTTCTTACGTCCCTGGGGGGAAGTGCAGGGACAGGAGCGGCCTAGACCTGCCGACTCTGACCAAGAGGGGGGTGGCCCATGCATCTGGTCGATCTCGCCAAGGAACACCGCGCCGATGCAATGGCCGCTGCCGACCGGGGACGTCTTGTTCGCGAGGTGCGCCGAGCGCGTCAGCGCCGCGCCAAGGGAATGTGGATCGTCCTCGCAGTCCGTGACCTTGGTCGCCGACTGTGGGGCTGGTCGCTCACGCACAGCCCCGGGCCAGAGCTCGAGGTGGCCGAGCCCGCCGCTGTCCTGCGCCGGTTCCCCAACGCCGTCGAAGCCGGCGAGCTGAGCATCCACCCGGGTGCCGCTGTTCGCCTCGAAGGCACTGGGCTGGCGCTGGAGGCTCCAGGCGGCCACCAGATGGTCTGTCGTCGCGTCGGAGTATCGGAGCGGCGCGCTCAAGTGCGATCGATCCTGAGCGCCAACGGTCGCCGCGCCACGGACCACGGCTCGCCCACGCACATTCACGCGCAGGAGGGCACTCGATGATCTGAGCAGCTACCACCCACTTCGCGCGCCCCGCGACATGCGCAGCCACCTAGCCCCGTGTGTCTGCCTGCAAGAGAGCAGGCAAAACGAACTGGAGAGGAGCACGAGATGGCGTGCGGGGCTTCACGGCACCGCCGCAGGAAATTACGTTCGAGGTCTACAGCAGACCAGACGGCCGCCTGACGCGATGTGCAGCCCGGCGTAAGCGTCGTTCTCTTCGCAGGACCCGAACAAACTCAGTCGGGAGCTTGTGATCGCGACCCTCGGTCAGCTCGTGCACGATTGCGGGAACTCCGACGGTTGCCCCGCGGCCGCGCATAGGGGTCAGTGAAACGGACAAGGTTGAAGAGCACGAGCGCGGCCAGCCAGGCGAGACCGGCGAAGACGTACGCCACAGGATGCTCATAAGACATCAGAAACAGCGCCCCGAGCACTGTGAGCAGAACGATGTTGGCCACAAGGATCACCCGGAGCCCAAGCAGGGCGCCGATCGAGCGGTGCCGCATGGCTTGAGTATGGCCGATCACGTAGCCTGCGCAACCGCGCTCCGAAATGTATACAGGAATCGCCGTATACAGCCCAAAGACAGGTGGACACTCTTAGTCTGCTCGGCGATCGACTTGAGCTCGGGAATCCGGGGCTTCATGAAACTGTCGAACGTCGGGACAGTGACCTCGCCGGCCGTTTCTTAGTGGCCTCTGTTGGCTTGCCCGGTGGCCAGGCCCGAATCCGGCCCACGTCGCGAGGCTCGAGACGGCAAGCGCAGGAGTACCAGCAGTGCGCCGCCGAGCGCGACGGCGGCGCCCGCGCCGAGTGCCACTCTCACGCCGCTCACGAACGCGGAACGCGCCGCGTTGGACAGCAACTCTCCAGTGACTCCGCCGACATCTTTCGCCACGACGAGAGCACCGCCCAGGGAACCGACGATGGCATGCAGTGCGACCATCGGCACGTGGCGTCCGCTAAGTGTTGTGGTCATGCGATCCCGGTAGCGGGTCGACAGGACGCTTCCGATCACGGCAACGCCGAGCGCACCCCCGACCTGGATCGCCACGCCGTTGGTGGCCGATCCGACTCCGGAGTCGCCCTGTGGCACCGACCCCACGACTGAGTTCGTCGCGGTCGGTATCAACAGGCCGGCCCCGAGACCGATGAGGATCATTCCGGGCACCACGTCGCCGTACGTGGGCGCGCCCGCGGAGATCGTCACGATCTGCCACAACCCCCCTGCGATCACCACCAAGCCCGCGGCGGCAGTGAACTTGGTTCCGATCGCACGCGCGATGAGGGGAGCTGCAACCGCAGTCGCTCCGAGCACGCCAGCAATGGGCAGAATGCGCAGTCCTGCCTGCAACGGCGAGTAGCCAAGGTCGAATTGCAGAAATTGGGTCTGCACGAACAGTGCGCCGAGCAATCCGAACAAACCGAGGCTTTCTCCACCAGCGGCTATGGAGAACCGGCGGTCATTGAAGAATGCGAGCTTCAGCATCGGGTGCTGAGAGTGAACCTCCCAAAGAACAAACGCGGCGAGGACGGCGAGGCTGGACAGGCCGACCCCGATCACGCTCGGCGAGGTCCAGCCCTGTGTCGGGGCCTCGATAATTGCCCAGAGCAACAGGCCGAATCCGGCGATCGACAGCAACGAACCACCGGGATCGGGAGCGTCGACAGCCGGGTTCTTCGAGTCCGGCACGAGTACCAGGGCAGCAATGACTCCCGCGACCACGATCGGGACGTTCACGAGAAAGATCGATCCCCACCAGAACTTGGCGAGCAGCAGACCCCCGGCGATCGGGCCGATGGCGATGCCGAGACCGGTCGTGCCGGCCCAGGTGCCAATGGCGCGAGCACGTTCCGCCGGGTCACGGAAGACGTCGTTGATGATCGACAGCGTCGAAGGCATCATCAGGGCCGCGCCGGCTCCCATGACGGCTCGGCACGCGATCAACAGATCTACCGAGCCGGAAAACGCCGCCCCGACCGACCCGGCGGCGAAGATCGTCATGCCGAGGAGGAAGAAACGTTTGCGTCCGAACCGATCGGCCAAACTGCCCCCGACGAGCAACAGCCCGGCGAGGACCATGGCGTAGCTGTCGACAATCCATTGCAGCTGGCTGGTGCTGGCTTGCAACTTCAGGACAAGAGTCGGAAGGGCGACGTTGAGAATCGTGGTGTCGACGTTGACGATCAGGATCGACACGCACAGCACCGCCACCACGGCCCATCGGTGCGGGCGCTGTGTCCCGCTTCTTGACACGGCCGGTTCGATCGGCGAATCCACATATTCAATCTGAACTCCTGGCCGCCCGCGCAACAGAGGCGAAGGACAGGACCGAACGCGTTGCGAACCGGTCAGAGGCTCGCCGTCCTCACACGGTCACTCAGGCATCGCTGACCGGTCCGGTCGGACGAGTCGGCGACGACGTTATGCGCAAGGTCTGCTCGGCAGTCAGCTACGCGCTCGGTTGCTGACATGCGGCTGCCTGGACATGCACTCAGGCTTCTAGCGCTGTTCACCAACTTCGCGCGGAAGCCGCCGAGCAACCTCGCGGGCCCGGAAGGTCTGAGACAAGCGGCGAACCTTCGGTGGGGAGAGAGAGGCGGAGGAGGAAACGGCGGCCAACCGGGGCGACACCGCAGGCCAGAGACCCAGGGGACCGCACGAGACCACCGGGCCGGCGCACACGAGCCCGGCCCGACCCGGCCCGCGTTTGAGAAAGGCGGAGGCCGAGAGAGCACGGGAGGCAACGACAGGCGCCCACGTTCGCCCACGTGGCTGGCGTAGGGACGGGGTGGTAGGTCAGGTGGCGGGCGGGCGTCGGGGCGGCGCACCAAGCGCCCGGCCCAGCCAGCCCAGCCGAGGCGGAAGCAGTTAGGGCAGGGACGGCGACAGAAAAGGCACGAGAGGCGCCCACGTTCGCCCACGTGGCGGCGCAGGGGCTGGGTGGTAGGTCAGGTGGGGGTGGGCGTTTTGATAGCGGCGTGCCAGCACACCAACTGCCCAGACGCATCGGTGAGCCGGTGCGTTGAGGCTGTGGAGGTGGGCTACTGGGTCCAGCTGTCAGTTGCCGGGCTCGTCGTGACGCTTGCGGTGCCACCGGTTGCGGCGATCCCGGTCAGCGCGGCCATCGAGAAGTGAGTGTTCTCGCACGCGCCATGCGGCGCAGGTGCCGTGTCACAGGGCACGCAACGACACCTACGACGTGTCTCCTAGGTCCGGGGCCACCTCCAGCGCGGGCCGCGCATTTTCCCGGGCGAAGTGAGAGCGACTCGGTGTGACGCGGCGCGCCGGGGCTACGCGATCGCAGCAGTCGTGCCAGCTTCAAGAGGGTTCGTCGGTGCCAGTTACTCAACCCGCAGGCGGTGGCGCCCATCGGTTGGGTCACAGCGCGAACGTGGCTGCGAGGTGCCGCTTTCTCGAGCAGATTGACGTCCCTGGCTTCTGCGCTGGGCACCGCCTCGGCGTAACGATGGGCAACGACGCTCTGATCGCGCTCTTCAGGATGACCACGCCGTAGGGATTCCACGTCGAGAGCGTGTAGTAGAGCGTCGAGGTCGCAGCCTCGGTCCTCGTGGCGAACGTGCCGGTCGTCCAGTTGGCGATGAAGAACGGCGCGTAGTACTCGCCGACGCCATGGTCGCTGTTGGTCGGGTTTGGCGATCCGCTCGGGCAGTCGCCGTTGGAGTGGATGAAGTAGCAATAGCCGTGGTCACGGATTGGGTTGAAGATCGTCTGCGGTGCGCTGTAGGGCCCCCACGGATTCGGTGCGGTGCGCATCCAGACGCCGAACGGATGCGCTGCGGTGTCGTCGGCGCAGTTGTAGATCATGATCCATTGGTGCACATAGGGGTTCCACTGCTGGCCCATGTACGACGTGCAGCTCGGGCTGTCGTTGAAGAGTGGGGTCGCGTTTGACTCTCCGGGATCGAAATTCGGGCGGCCGTTCCGAAGGTAACCGCTGAAGTACTCGATCCCGTTACCGGTGGCGATGTTGGCTGGTCTCAGCCGCGCCAGATAAGGGGCGCTTTCGCCGGCCTGCCAGACACCCGGCGCGCCCCAGATGTAGATGTACCCGTCATTGCCCCTCTCGATCGAGTTGCGCACGAACTTCGCCCCGTTCCCGTACGGCGTCGATGGTGCGGAGAGGGTGTAGAGCGCCTTGAACTGAAGCGTGCCCCCCGGCTCGAGCACTCCCATCACCGACTCCGTCGGGTGGCCCGCGCAGGTCTGTCCGGGCTGCACCGAACCCGGTGGGCAGTTGCCTGCTAAGCCGGCGTCGACCGGGTTGCCGGTGGTGAACGTGGCGTACACGTTGCCGTTCACGTCGATGCCGGCCATAGGCGTCTCGTTGATGCGCAGTGAAACCGGGACGCCGTTCCGCGTCAGCGACGGGTTCGCGTAGGCCCCCGGCACCGGCTCGCTCTCGCTCACGAAGTCGAGCACCGGACAGCTGCCCCGCGCGCTCGGCGCAGCCGATGCAATCGAATCGTTGTCGAAGCCGCTCGGATCGGCGGGGTAGCGCGTCGAGGCGTTCGGGTGGCTTTGGAAGGTAGTCGTCGGCCACGAGTCTCCGAACAGAAACCACACGCGCCCGTCGTGCATGAATGAGAAGCCTTGATCGGTGGCCGCAATCCCGTAGCGTGAGGCGGTGCGGCTCGGCGTCGGCTCGCCGGTTTCATTGTCGGTCTGCCCGACGAGCTGACACACCTTCTGTGTGGAATTGGCGACGTAGGTGATTGTGGGCGTCACGACCGCAGTCCGCGCGCCATGCCGATCGGTGCCAGCGGACGCCCCACCGACGACCGCGAGCAACATCGCCGCTCCGGCCAGAACAGCCATGACGATGCCCAGCGTTACACGACCCCTAAAACCCGACATCCGAGCCCCCCTCGGTCCGACATGGACTGCTCCCGACGCGAAATCTAGCGCGAGCGTGCGGCGGGCAGCATAGTAGAGTCCACGCGTCCTATCGAAGCAAGAACGCGTTTCCGTGCGCTTGCTTTCCCGCATAGCAGGCACGTATGCCGGCGATCAATGTGCCTGCCCTTGGTCCGTCTTGGACACGCTCTCCTGGACTACCGGCCGACGCTCGGTTCACGGTCAGCTCAGCCTCGCCCCTGCGTGCTGCTCGACGCCCACGATTGGCAACAGAGGCGCCCACGTTCGCCCACGTGGCGGCGTAGGGGCGGGTGGGTTGGTGATTCTCTAGAACGGGATCTCGCTGGTTTCGTTGCGGACCTCATCAGCCAACCATTGGGCCATCACTCGGTGTTTGCCGGAGTCCCACAGCCAGGCGGCATGGCGCGGGCGGCTGCAGCAATACAAGCAGCGTCTTGCGTTAGGGCGGCGGGACCGATGCCCACCGATAGTTGCTGGGGATAGCCGAGCCTGTGTTGGAAACCTGTGACGGTCGAGTCATCCCACATAGCAAGGTCCTGTCCGCCAACACGGGTGATGACAAGCTCCGCGAGATCGTGCGCGTCCTCTCGGCTCAGTGAGACTTCAACTGGAATACAGCTCACGCAACCTCCGGATGTCATGGGCTTGCGTTGTGTTGCCGGTCGAGCCCTCTGTCGTTTGCGGTCCGATAGAAAGCGGATAACCGGGTTGAGAACCACAATGCACAGCACCACGGCAAGGAGTGCCTCGAAAACTAGCTGCACCGCGCCCTGCCAGACCAACACGGGCTGTCATGGCAGAAGCCCATCAGCGCGAATCCCTACAAGTCATGGCGTTGCATCCAGAGCGTCTTCGCCCGGTTCTGTGCAGTAGACGCCATAGTACGAGCCGGGTTCTCCGTCGACCGTGAAGCTTCCAATGGTTGGTGCGTAGTACGGCGGGCCGCCGTCGTCATTTCCGTTTGCGTCTGTGGTGCAGTAGAAGGCTCCTCCAACCTCAACAGACCAGAGATTGCCGAATAGATCCGATGGGCACTGCCAGTTTCCTTGGCCGTCTTGCACGGCGGCGATCGCCGCGCCTCCGTTGCCACCCGAGCCGCTCCCGTCTGAGCAGATCCACTCGACACTTCCACTAGTTGGACCAATGGTCCCCTGCGTTGATGTTGGTGGTGCGGTTGTCGTTGTCGTCGTGGGAGCAGAAGGCGGACTATTGATGATCGAGTCTGGTGGAGTCTTGCCGGTGCAGGTCCAGAACCCATGCCGTTGTAGTACGGGCCGTCCGGGTACCGCCTCCCGCAGAAGTGGTGCATGACGACAACGAGGGCGCCGCAGAAGGCGCATCTGGCGATCACGACGCGAACCAGATGTCGATGTCTTCGAACGTCTCGCGGATGGCGAACGCCAGCACCGTGTCGGGGTCGCTCAAAAAGTGGTAGATCCCGACCAGCTCTGGCGGTCCGGTAACGGTGAACGCCTTCCATCTCCGCACGCGGGACCGGAAAGCCTCCGGGCGAATGCGCCCAGCCTTGAGCTGACCGACCAAGCCTTCGTACCGGGCCGCCCGTCGTACGTTTCGGACAGACATCTCGACATTTCGCAGCTCAACGGGGAACCCGTCTACCGTCTGCGCGAGGACGATGCTGGCGGTCGGTGCCGGAGCGGTCTCTGCTCGGTGACCAAGGCGTTCGCGGACCGTCTGGCCCGGTCCGGTTTTAGCTGCACGACGAGTGAAGACCACGTGGTCGTAGGCAGCGATCTCTCTTGCCCGATCGGGCGACAGCTCACCTCGGCGACGCGCAGCTCGCTCGTCCTTGGTGGGCTTTGGGATTTGTCCCCTGCGGGCACGACGAAGCATCTCGTCGGAGTAGCTCCCCAGTGCCGCCATTGTGGCTCTGGTGACGAGAGCGGCGACCGCCATCGTCAGGATCAGCGGGTCGTGGAACGTCAGCAGCTGAGCCGCGGCCGCCGGTGCCAAGCGGCGGTGCTGCTCGCGGGAAGAAACGCGCTTAGTCGGGCGAGTCATTGACGTCGGGCTTCATATGAGCCGCCGACGCCATGGGACGCCCAGAGGCGCCTATACTGAGCGTTGACGGTAAGGGAAAAGAGAGATCGTCAGGCGTGCCCCGGTGAACAGCCGGGGCGCTGCCATTTGTGGATTCAGCTGCGTCGAGCCGCTCAGCGCGCCTCTGTCCCCGAACAATGCGTTGGGCAGCCGCGGCGTCCCGTACCAGCTGGTCTCGGGCTGCCTCGGCGATGGCTTCGGGCAGTCGTTCCGCCGCAAGATCACCGAGCAGATCGGCGACGGGACGGCCGCTCCGCTGAGCCTCTTCCTCTGCCGAGGCGACCAACTCCCGCGGGAGGCGAACGCCGACGACAAATCGAAGGTCCGGCCTGATGCGCGGGCTCACCGCAGATCACCCTCGGACCACGCCCGTTCGATCAGATCGACGACCACCTGCAGGACACGTCTTGCACCGACGATGTAGACGAACCCCGGCGGCAGGGCGACCTCTGCCCTGGCGGTGTCCTTCCTTCGTGTCGACGTCGGTGATGCCATCGAGAACATCGTTCACGACGGGAATTTCGTGGCCGTGGCCAAATCGGTGCCACCCTTTCCGGAGCCGTAAAACCAGTGCCCTCTCTACTACGTAATCGCAGGTCAACAGCTAGGACATGCTCGACACGAATCGTAAATCGGTGCTATGATCTGCGACGGTGAGCGAACCATCGACGGAAGACATCCGCATCTCCGAGCTCGTCGGAGGGCGTCTCAGCCCCTGGCAGGTCAAGCGAGCGCGGAAAGGAGGCCGGGCACCGTTGTTGCCCTTGCGCCCCGCCGATGAACTGAAACACTGGCAGCTTGTCGCCGAGGTCGACGGACCCGGCAACGATCCTCAAGTCGTTCTCGTCGAGCTGGCGGAGAAGGGTTTCCCTGCGCAGGGCTCGGGTGCCGCGATCCGTCAGCTTTACGCGGCGTCCGGCAGCGATGAGCCGCTGGAGGAGTCCGAGAGGTCGGACTACTTACGGGGTCGGCCAGCGTACGGGTTATTGCTCCAAATGGGTCAGCGATCGATCGGCTCAGATGACTACGAGCACTTCGAAGACGAAGTCGCCCTGGCCGAATACCACGAATTGGGCCGCCGATTTGCCGCCGAAAAGGCAGCATTGCCGGCGATAGCGGTTGAAGAGTTCGGCGCCGAGATCTACGACGCCTTCGATTCCGGCGTGGGCGCCGGCCTCGAAGCTGCCCTTCTCTCCAGGTCAGACAAAGAGCTCGCCTTCGACGTGCAGCGGGCTGCGCCGTTTGCTGAAGCCTTCATCAGGGCCGCAGGCTTGAACCCTAACCAAGGCGAACGAGCGATGTATATCTCCCAGTTCACCGTTGCATGGCCCGTAATGCTCAAGACGCTGGAGACGACGCTGAAGGTCGGCTTCGACTTGCCCGGAATCGACCCCCATGCTCTGAGAGAACTCCTCAACACGACCAGACCCGACGAACTTGTCGACGACCTCGTATTCCGAGAGATCCTCGCTAATGCCACTGCCGATGAGCTCTTTGACGATGCCACATTTGACGGAGCTATCGACGAAGTCATGGAGGCCTGCGAAGCAGTAACGGAAACGCGAAACCCCGAGCTGCCAACCGTAACCCCATCCCTGCCCACTCAACGTCCGTCATAGCACCGAACTCCTCACACCGAACCGGTGGCGCCCCAACCGACCCTTCACTGTTGTCCGTTATGGCCGCTGTTAGCTTGGGATTCATGTCCCATGACTCCGACCTCATCGAGCTGCCGGACGACGATTTTCGTCGGCATCGCAGCTATCTCGCCCCGTGGGTGTTCGCCTGGCCCGACGACGAGCCAGAGGCATACCCACCGCCTTCGGATCTGGTGAGCCGCGAGCATTGGGACGGCATCATGCTCCTTCCCACTGATGTGGCCCTGAAGTCATCCGACGACGACGGCTCCTTGGTGGGTCGGCTGTACGTCCTTCAGTCGGAGTGGATCTTCTCGTGGCCCGAGCAAGGCGAAGCTCCCTTCATGGAGGAGGCGAGTTTGCTGGCCGGAGAGGAGTTCGATGCTCTGGTCTTCAACGCGCTACATGGCTGGTACCGCCAGGCCATCGGATGTCTTCGAAACGCGATGGAGATCATGATTGTCGCTGCTGCATGTTCGGTCAGTGCCAACGCACAGCTCTACGCCGACTGGAGAGCCGGCACCAAGGAGGTGCCGTTCCGCGAGGCTCGCGGAACGCTGCGGAACAGCCCTCTTGGGACACAGGTTGACGCAGATGCAGCCCCGGAGTCGGTCTTTGGCGATTCCCGCACGGCATGGATAAGGGACAGGTACGCCCGTCTTTGTTCGTACGCACACAGCCAGGCTGGCCATAACAACGCCGACTTTTGGGAGAGCAACGGTCCCATTTACGTTCCTGCTGCGCTGCATGTTGTCGAGGCCGAGCTTCGGGAGACACTGGCGCTCTGCTATCTCCTGCTCAGACTTGGGTGGCTGAACTTTCAACCGGGACCCGGATCATCCGCGCTACTGAGCGGACCACAGATCGGTTGGGTGCAGTTCGACGGATTGTTGAGGAAGTGGCTGAGATTGCCGACAAGCTAGCCGGCAAGCCCTTTGACTCCTTGGGCGCCCCATAGCCCGCTGACCGCCACCACGACTACCACCCCGTCCCTACGCCAGCCACGTGGGCGAACGTGGGCGCCTGTCGTTGCCTCCCGTGCTCTCTCGGCCTCCGCCTTTCTCAAACGCGGGCCGGGTCGGGCCGGGCTCGTGTGCGCCGGCCCGGTGGTCTCGTGCGGTCCCCTGGGTCTCTGGCCTGCGGTGTCG
>Ga0326727_10002051_pt1 | contig 71234 bp, 70 predicted proteins | sample MB2enrmetagenome_FD_207643 | JGI IMG/M metagenome (GOLD analysis project Ga0326727, IMG submission 207643) | Lab enriched peat soil microbial communities from McLean, Ithaca, NY, United States - MB29MY | ecosystem: Environmental > Terrestrial > Soil > Wetlands > Peat | place: USA: New York...
ATCACTCCTGCTGCCTCGTCAGCTCCTTTCCCCCACCTCAAAATGTAGTGGAGACCTTCAGACTACGTTTACTGAAAGCAAAGGGTTTTCCAGCATCAGATGTGCCGAACTGCGAAGGTTCGGTTAGCTTGCCGCTTGGCCGATTCCCTGGATTTCGGAGCCGTCCAGACTACCCGCAATACGTGGCCCCCGGAGAAAGTCGTCAGCTACCTGCCGGACGCCGCCAAACAACGGTTTCCTAAGGATACTGAAGCACTAAAAGCAAGCGTCTACAGCCGCATCCAAGCCTTGGGCTGATCGGCGTGGTGTGGCCCGCGCCGGGCTGCCGGCCCAGCCTACGCCACTTGCGCCACGGTGAGCTGCCCCGCGGCGATCAGTTTCTCCAGCGCAGCAATATCGCCGGAAAGCGGATGGTCGCCCTCGAATTCCGTGCACACCGCGCGGATGCGTTCCCGTGCGCGCTCCAGAGGCGCGCTACTCCTGAGAGGCCGGAGGAACTCCAGCGCGCGTGCCGCGGCCAGAGCTTCAATTGCCAGCACCGCGCCCGTGTTCCGCACCACGCGTTTCCCCTTGAGTGCCGCCGTCATTCCCATGCTCACGAAATCTTCCTTGTTGCCGCTCGTAGTAATCGAGCCGGGCGATGCGGGGGTCGCGAGCACTCGGTTTTCGGCCACCAGCGCCGCTGCCGTCACCTGCGCCATCATCAGGCCCGACTCTAGTCCCGCGCGCCGCGCGAGAAACGGCGGCAGATCTTCGTTGAGCGCGGGGTTCACCAGCCGGTCAATGCGCCGCTCCGCGATGCCGGAAAGTGCCGTGAGCGCAATGGCCAGGTAGTCCAGTTGGAACGCCAGGGGCTCGCCGTGAAAATTCCCTCCCGACAGTACTTCGTCGTCGAATACCAGCGGGTTGTCGGTCGCGGCGTTGAGCTCGATCGAGAACACGCGCCGGGCTTCGGCTAGCGTGTCACGCACAGCGCCGTGAACTTGCGGAGCGCAGCGCAGCGAGTAGGCGTCCTGTACGCGCCGGCAGGAGACGTGTGAAGCACGAATCTCGCTCCCCTCGAGCAACCGCAGCAGATGCGCCGCGCTGGTTAATTGGCCGGGATGAGGCCGAACCTCGTGCAGCCTCCTCTCAAACGCCCGCGGCGTCCCTCGTAGCGCGTCCAGAGTGAGTGCACAAACCACTTCCGCGGTATCCACCAGTCTCTCCGCCGCGCCCAACTCCAGACAGCCCATGGCCAGCATGGCCTGCGTGCCGTTGACCAGCGAAATCCCTTCCTTGGACGCCAGTTGGAGCGCCGCAATACCGGCCAGCCGCAACGCTTCTCCGCCAGGCATGCGTTTGCCGCAAAATTCAGCCTCGCCTTCGCCCATCAATACCAGCGCCATGTGAGCCAGCGGCGCCAGGTCCCCCGAGGCGCCTACACTGCCCTGCGACGGCACCACCGGCGTCACGCCGCGCTCGAGCATCCGGCACAGGCGTTCGGCCACCACGGGACGTATGCCCGAAAATCCCTTGGCCAACACATTTGCGCGGATCAGCATCATGGCCCGCACTTCCTCGCGGCTCAGCGGTTCCCCTGCGCCGGCGGCGTGCGACCGCACCACGTTGCGTTGCAGTTGTTCGAGATCCGCTGGCGGCACGCGCACATCCGCCAGAAGGCCCACACCGGTGTTCACTCCATACACCGGTGTCTCACCTGCGGCCAGGCGCTCCACGACGCCGCGCGAATGCCGCATTCTCTCGATGGCTTCCGCAGCGATACCGGCCGTATCGCGACCCTCCGCGATGGAAATGACCTCCTCAACCGTCAGCCGCTCGCCATTCAGTTCGACCATACCTCCCTGATGGTAGCGCGGGGTTGGGAGGTGTCAGGTGGCAGGTTTCGGCAAACAGCCGCATGCTGAAGCCTGACACGTGAAACCTACTCCAGTGGCAGTAGCACGGTGTTGCTGTCGTGACCGTTCACCTGGGCCTCGATCTCAATGGTCGAAGCCGTGGGCAGCGGATCGGCGATGAGGAAGCGAACAGCGGTGACGCCCACGTGGCCGACTGCAGCGCCCGTGAAATCCGGTGGTGGTGTCTTGCCGGAGAATTCCAGCTCGACCGCGTCCACCAGAGGATACACTCCCGAAGAGGGCACCGCAAACCCGTCGGGAGGCTGCGGGTTGAACGGCCCGAAACCCGTTCCCAAACCGGTCACGGTCTCGCCCCTGCGCGCCGGCTCGCCGGCGTCACGTACGAGCCATCTGCGTGCATGGCGATCCAATAGTCTTGGCCCGAAATTTCGTGCGAAAACAATCCTGGCGCATTACGTTCCACCGTGAAAATCCCGGTGGCGCCGGGCTGGCCTGCCGACTCGACGGTCAGCGTGTACTGGCCTGCCGTCAGGCTCGAGGGTAGTTGGGTGTTGATCTGTCCAGGTGAAACGAAAATGAGCGGCAGCAGTTGCTCGCCTACCGTGAGCGGTGACCCCAGCGAGTGTCTGGGCGAGAGGGCTGGCTGGCCCGCTGACGGTCTCAGAGGCCAGCTTCGGGCCGGTGATCGAGATGATGGAGCCCGGAGCCACGGCGTTTTCCGGGATTGTGCCGGCGGCGTTGGAAATGGCGTCAATCCCGTCATTTCCAATACGATCGAGCACTGCTTGAATGGTCCGCGGTTGGCTCATTACAACGGTGACGTTAGGAGATGTGCCGCTCGCATCGCCTTCCCAGTGGTCGAAACGGTGGCCCGCGGCGGCAGTAGCCGAAATCGCAACAGACGCCGGCGCGGCATAGAACCCATCCGGTGAGGAGGGCGCGAATTGCAAGGTCGCCGCACCGGCCGGACTGGCCGTGGCTGTCAGCAGGTAGGCACTCTGGTAGTTCGCAGTAAATGTCTGTGTGCCCGACGCTATAGTGATGGTGCGGGTAGCGGGCGCGCCGTCCGCCTAGCCCAGCAAAAGTGAGTTGTGTGTTGGGAGTGAGCTGAACCGAGGCAGGAGCGCTCAGGTAAACCTGAGAGCCGATCGTGGATTGGACGGTGCAAGGCGTGATGGTCCGCGCCATTCTCCAATACGTCCACGCCCGGAGGCGAGGACTGGAACGTGATCTGTCCAGTCGTCTGGCTCGAAGGGGCGTAAGTGGCGGTCAGACGGAAGCCCCCTCCGATCTGCGCAGCGGTCAAGGTCAGTGTTTGCGTCGCCGGGCCGCCGTTTGACCACGACTGGAAGGCCCAGCCGTTGCCGTTCATATCCACCTGCTGAGGCGGTGCGCTAATGGTGTGCGGCACGCCCGCCGACCATACGAAGTTGTACGGTGGCCCCACCGCGATTCCATCCACGACCAGGTTGAGCCCCTGCGGGTTGGTCAACAACGCTGCGTTGCTGCCAGGTACAAACGTGGCGGTGAGTGTCAAGGTGTTCCCGGGCGCCGTCGTGTAGGCCTGGTTGATGCTGCCGCCGTCGCTCCAGGAACTGAACACCCACAGGTTCCCATGTATGTCGGCCTGCCACGGCGGAGCGCCTAGCATGTGCGTGGTCCCAATACCCCAGTCGAGCGTGACTGGCGTGACGACCGCCGTCCGGTCCGCGAGGACTTGCAAGCCCGGCGGGTTGGTTGCCATCGTAACAACTACCGCCGTCAGAAATTGCGGGGCCACGACCACAGGTCCGTTCAACGTAAACGAATTCAGAAACGCCTGGCTCGAGTTTCCAATCCCCCCAGCCACCCGTTGAAGACGTAGCCTGCGCTAGGTACCGCCTGTAATGTGACCACTGACCCTGCGTTGACATAGACATTCGTGCTGACCGAGTACGGCGTATCGTTCACGAACACAGTCCCTGGGCTGGGACAAACGCTGGGGCTTGGCGGGCAGTTGATGATGTCCAGCGTAATTGCGTATTGGAGCGTCAGCGTTGCTTCAAACCAGCTGATTCCCGGGTCGGCGGTGACAATCACAAGCGGGTCGGTAGTCGCCAGAATGCCCGTCGAATCCTTCCATCCCGTGAAGGCGTACTGCGTGTTGCCCGTATACGTCTGCTCGACCGGAGAGATGCTCAACGTGTGCTTGCTGCCCTGGGGCCAGAGAAATGTCGCGGCACTGGTGAACTGTTGCCCGTCTACGTAGAACACGGCGCCTGCCGGTTGCGTGTAGACGGTGGTGCTGCTCACCGTCGTGCTTTGGGCATAAAGCCCCGCGACGCTGATGGTTAACAGAAGAACGAGGATTCCGGATCGGCCCGAATAGGAGCGGTTCATGGTCAAAATCACACCTATGCCAAAATTCGACAGTTATTCCCAAAACGTGAATCGCTGGAACTACTTAGGCGAACACGGGCAAGGCCTTAGATGGATCGGGCGTTCGATCTACGAGTGAAAATCGCTATAATGCGGGCGAGGACTGCGGATGCGCGGGGGAGCGATTGCAATCGGGCTGATCGGCGCCGGATTACTTCTCGGGGGTGACAAGAAACCGCAGAAATCGCCGGTCCGTTCGGGCGAAAATGATGTGCTGGAGATTACGGCCACGCCGCTGGCCGATCCGGAATTGGTGAAACAGGCGCTGGGTTCGGATTTGGGCGGCCATTACATTCTCATGGACGTCCAGATCGTTCCGAAAGAGGGGCGAAAAGTTGCGATCCGTCTGGATGACTTTGTGCTGAAAACGAATAAGGACGGGGAAAAGACAGGGCCTTTTGCTCCTACTCAGATCGCGGGACGTGGCGCGCTAGTTGTTACGGCGGAACACACTGGCGGCAGAACTAGCTTTGGTGTTGGCCCCATGTCAGCGGGTACGGCAGACATCACCGAAAATCATGCCGCAATGAACTCGGGCGCGACCGAAAAACCCAATCCGATTCTGGATGTGTTGAAACAGAAGATTCTGCCCGAGAAGGAGACCGAAGCTCCGGTTTCCGGCTTGCTGTATTTTCCGATGGAGAAGCAGAAGTTGAAGGACCTCGAACTGTGGTACACCACGCCGGACGGGAAGCTGATCCTCCGGTTCAAGTAGTTTTCACCTAAATCCAAAAAGCAAGGAAACAACATGAGGAGTACACGTGTGTCCCAGGGCATGGGATGGATTCCCGATGTGCCCAGCGTTCAGGATTACACCGCGAGCCACGACGCGGTCCGGCCGCTGTTGGCGAAAACCTCGCTGGCCGCCGCCGTAACTGTTCCGAGCAGCGTGGACCTGCGTCCACATTTTCCGCCGATCTGGGATCAGCAGGAATTGGGCGCTTGTACGGCACACGCGGCGGCTGCCCTGGCTGGGTACTTCGAGAAGAAAGCCTCGGGCCGCACCGTGGATGTCTCGCGCCTTTTTATTTACAAGGCAACGCGGGACCTGACCGGTGCGACGGGCGACTCCGGCGCCTACCTGCGGACGACCATGGAAGCGCTGGCGGTTTTCGGCGCGCCGCCGGAGAACTACTGGCCGTACGATGGCAGACCTGCGGCTTCGAACCAACGGCTGGACGTGGAGCCGAGCGCCTTCTGTTACGCGTTTGCACGAAATTTCGCGTCGACTACGTATTTTCGCCTCGACCCGGCCGGCGGCACGCCGGACCAGGTGCTCACCAATATCCGGAAGCACTTGGCGGCGGGCTTTCCGAGCATGTTTGGTTTTCCAGCGTATGACGAGTACATGAATGCCGGACCAGACGGCAAAGTTGCCTATCCGGGTCCCTCCAGCCAGCTCATGGCGGGCGCGCGAACGCGGCGGTGGGGTAGGACGACCAACTGACGATCGGGCCGGATACGGGCGCGCTGCTGGTGCGCAATTCGTGGAGAACGAGTTGGGGGATGCAGGGTTACGCATGGCTGTCCTATAAGTATGTGACACAAGGCCTGGCCGTTAACTGGTGGACGGTGCTCAAGCAGTCCTGGGTGGACACAGGCCAGTTCGCGTAAAATAATGGGGCATGCACATCTCCGAACTCGACACGCCAGCACTCGTCATTGATCTCGACATCATGGACCGCAACCTCCGCCGCGTGGCGGATTACACCAAGGCGCACGGTCTACGGTTGCGTCCGCACACCAAAACACACAAAGTTCCGGCGGTGGGCCGGCGGCAGCTTGATTCGGGCGCCGTAGGCCTGACCGTGGCCAAGGTCGGGGAAGCGGAGGTGATGCTGGGGGCCAATCCGCCAGACCTGCTGCTGGCGTATCCGGTGTTTGGGCGTTCGAAGCTTGAGCGGCTCATGGAGGTCGCAAGGAAGACGCAGGTTACGGTGGCGCTGGACAATATGGTGGCGGCGCGGCAGCTCTCGGAGGCGGCGCGCGCGGCGAACGTCGAGATCGGCGTGCTGGCGGAAGTGGACGCGGGGCTCAATCGCGTGGGGGTTTCGCCGGGTCCGGAGTTAATGGAACTGACGCGCGGATTGCGATCGCTGCCCAGTCTCCGGTTCGAAGGGATTGATTTCTATCCTGGCCACATTCGCGACACGGCGGATCGCGGCATGGAGCAGATCCACAAACTCAGCGAACTGGTGCAATGCATTCTCGATGATTTCCGCCGCGACGGCATCGAAGTCCACATCGTGAGCGGCGGTTCGACTCCCTCCCTATTCCAATCCCACCAAGTCAAAGGCCTCACCGAGATTCGTCCAGGCACTTATGTTTATAACGATGTGAACACGGTGGCCAGCGGTGCATGCACTTTTGACGATTGTGCGGCCTCGATTCTGGTGACGGTGGTCTCGACGGCACGGCCTGGCCAAATCATTGTGGATGGCGGATCGAAGACGTTTTCATCTGATTTGGCGGCGCCGCCATCGGTGCATGGACGCGTGGTGGAGGCTCCGGAGTGCGCATTTCATAAGGAGAACGAAGAGCACGGGTACATTGACATCACGCGTGCGCAGCGCGGCTTTGCGGTGGGAGACCGGCTGCACATCATTCCCAGCCACATTTGCGTAGCGGTGAACCTGCACGAATACGTGTATGGAAAGCGGGGAGAGCAGGTAGAGGCAGTGTGGAAAGTTGAGGGGAGAGGCAAGCTGCAATAGCCGGCCTCTCCACCCCGGAAGGTTTTGAGACCAGCTACATCTTCACGCTTTCGACTTTTACCGTGTCACCGCTCAACTCGCCGGTGATCGTCACTTCGTGACCCAGATGGTCCTGCACCTTGGACGCATCGTCAATCTTGTAGACCTTGCCCTTGGTCACGAATACCGGCGCCGCGCCACCCTTTACACAACCCTCGACGCACTTGCCGTTATGGTCCTTGGCGTGTTTTGCCCCGCACTTCTCGTCGGAAATGTAGCCTTTATATTCGCCGGCCATCGCTGTCAGGGAGAGCATCGACAGCGCCACAATCCCTACAAAAACTTTCTTCACGGCAGTAACCTCCTCGTCCTAAAAGACATACCGACTATACTCCAAATACACTAGTTCGAGCAAGTCTGGCTGCCCTAGTCGGTGCGCAGCATTGCGGCTGGGTCGATGCGAACGGCGCGGATCACGGCCGGGAGGGCGGCCAGGATCGCTGCCACTAAGATTGTCAGCGAGGGGAGCGCTAGCATGGCCGGGTCGGTGGGCTTGACCTGGTAGAGCAGCGATTCGATGTATCGCACGGAGGCCATGGCGAAGGCTAGGCCGGCGAGGGCGCCTAGGAGCACCATGGAGAAGACATCTGCTGTCACGCGACGCGCGATGTCGGAGGCCGGGGCACCGATGGCCATACGGATGCCGATTTCACGGCGGCGCTGGAGGACGGAATAATCAAGGACGCCGTAGAGGCCGATGGCGGCGAGTAAGAGCGCGACAGTGGCGAAGAAGAAAGCGAGCATGGCGAGGAGGCGCTCGCGGACGGTTTGTGACTGGACGAGTTCCTGCTGGGTGCGAATGTTGCTGACGCGAAATTCGGATCGCGCGCGGTGCACTTCCTGACGGAGCATTGACGCGAGCGCGAGCGGGTTGGGGGTGGAGGTGCGGACGAGAAAGGTTCCGTTGCTTGAGGCTTCGTCGTCGGCGTCGAGACGAAACGGAACATAGGCTGTCGGTGTGATCGGCTCGCGCATGTTGCGATAGCGGGCATCGCCGACGACTGCGACAATCTCCAGCCGGCGGGTGTTCCAGTTCGTTTTCGAGAAGGCTTTTCCGATGGGGTTTTCATTCGGAAAGTACTCCTTCACGAAGGCTTGGTTTACGATAGCCGGGCCGGGGTGCGCATCGGTATCGCGGAAGTCGCGGCCATCGATCAGAGGAATTTTCATCGTGTCGAGCCAACCTGGCGAGACGCTCAGAAAGTAGGCCAGGACTTCGTGGGGCGCCTCTCCGTTGACTGCAACGAAGCCGTTCTGGCCGTTGCCGCTAAAAAGAGGCCATGCGGCCATAGCGGCGCTTTCGACGCCCGGCAACCTGCGCAAGTGATCGGCTAACTGGTACCAAACTAGAGACGGCTGCGAAGGGTCGGCTACGGTGTCGAGGGTCAGAAGGTGTTCGGCGGAAAAGCCGGTGGGTTGGCTGGACAGACGCTCGAATGTGGCGACGAAGAGGCTGGCGCCGAAGAGGACCAGAAAACAGAAGGCGGCTTGAGCAGCGATTAGAACATGCATGGAGCGACGGCGCGAGTGGGGGTCGTCTCCACCTTTGAGCGCGCTCGCCAGCTTGACGGCGGAGGCACGCAACGCCGGAGCGAGACCGAACAGGAAAGTCACGGCGAACGTAAGCGCTATGCCGAATCCCATCACGCGCCAGTCGGCCGGAAGAACAAGGCGCGCCGGATTATCCGGTGGATTGATCCTGGCGACGACGAAGGGCGCGGACCACCACGCGAAGAATGCACCAAGTGCGGCCGCAAGGAAGGCGAGCCAGGCACTTTCGACGAGAACCAGTTGGACGAGACGCCAACGGCCCGCGCCGATGGATACTCGGAGTGCCATCTCGCGCGCACGCGCCGCGGCCTGAGCTGTTAGCAGATTGGCGACGTTCGCGCAGGCAGTCAGCAGCACCAACGCGACCAAGACGCCGAGAGCGATGAGGGAACGGAGGAATTCCTGTTGCATTCCGGAGATGCCTGCGGCCGCAGGTTCCAGCAAGATGGTCTGCTTGAGGAAGTTGTCGAGGCGGCGTTTGGGCCAGCCGGTGAAGCTCTTCACTCTTTCCTGCTGGACGGCGTTGAATACGGCCTGCAGCTTGTCGCGAACGGGCTCAGGCGCAGCGCCCGGTTTCAGTTGTGCGAATGTGCGGATCCAACTCCAGTCGTCATGGAGAACACCCTCGTGCATCATGGTGGGGAGGAAGATGTCGGTGATGATGCCGGGCTCGGTTCCCGTGAAGGGTTCGGGTGCGACGCCAACGATCTGGATCAAATCGTCTCCCAGGTGGAAGGTTCGGCCGATCACCTTCGGGTCGCGGCCAAAGCGGCGCGTCCAATAGTCGTAAGAGAGCACGGCGTACGGATGCGAGCGCGGCGTCAAGTCGTCGTCTTCCGTGAAAAGGCGGCCGAAGGCAGGCTTCAATCCGAACGAGGTGAACATCCAGCCCGAGACGTATTGCCGGTAGGCCTTTTCCATCTCCTGGTCGGAACCATAGGTGAGATCCTTGCGATCCGTCCAGGAGACGGCAATCAATTCGGCTTGATTCTTGACCGCGGCGCGCATTTGGCGGAACTGCGGATACTCGTTGCTATCTGTGGTTCTAAGCACACCGCTAGGACCCATGCCTTTGGTAAACATCGCGTAGAGGTGATCGGGATCCGCCACTGGCAGGGGCCGCAGAAGCAGGGCGTCAAAGAGGCGGAAGGCCGAGGTGCAGGCGCCGATGGCGAGAGCGAGCGACAAGATGGCTGCGGCGGAGGTGATTTTGTTCTTCTTAAGCTGGCGCAGGCCGAAGATGGCGTCGGCGCGGAGGGAATCGAGCCAGGGGAGGACGCGGAGGTCGTGGCTCTCATCGAGATGGCGGAGTGGCGAGCCGAACGATTGGCGTGCTTCGGCGGGGTCGCGGCCTTGGTCGATGGCTTCCTGGATGTGGGCCTGGATCTCTTCGTCGATGTCGCGGTTTAAGCGATCACCGCGGAGTACGTTTGTGATGCGAGATACATATCACTCCGAACGTAGGGTTGTGGCCGGATCGATGCGGACGGCACGGATCACGGCGGGGAGCGCGGCTAGGGATGCGGCGATCAGGATTGTGAGCGAGGGGAGGAGGAGCATGGAGGGGTCGGTGGGTTTGACTTGGTAGAGGAGCGACTCGATGTAGCGGACGGAGGCCATGCCGAGGGCGAGGCCGGCGAGGCATCCTAGGAGCACCATGGAGAGGACATCTACGGTCACGCGACGTGCGATGTCGGCGGCTGGGGCGCCGATGGCCATGCGGATGCCGATTTCACGCCGGCGTTGGAGGACGGAGTAATTGAGGACCCCGTAGAGGCCGATGGCTGCGAGTAACACGGCAACGGCGGCAAAGAAGAGGGCGAGCATGGCGAGCAGGCGCTCGCGGACGGTTTGCGATTCGACGATTTCTCTTTGCGTGCGGATATTGCTGACGCGGAACTCCGGGCGGGCGCGGGGAACTTCGCGGCGGAGGGTGGACGCCAGCGCGAGAGGGTTCGCCGTGTACGTGCGAACGATGAACGTCGCATGGCGGATCATGCTGGGGGAGCCCTTGTCATCCAGCGCGTGAAAAGGAAGATACGCCACTGGCAGCATGGGTCCGCGCACACTCTGATAGCGAGCGTCGCGAACCAGGCCGACGATCTGAAAATGAGTGCGGTCGCCTCCATCGCCAGCCTCGTCGAACGACTTGCCGACCGGATTCTCGCCGTTGAAGAACTGTTTGGCAAACATTTCGCTGACGATGGCGGCGCCGGGGGTGGTGTCGTTCGCGCGAAAGTCGCGCCCTGCGAGCGGGGGAATCTTCATAGCATCAAGCCAGCCGGGGGAGATAGCCAGAAAATAGGCCAGGACCTGGGTGGGGGGAGCACCGTTGACCGAGACACCGTCATTCCAACTGGATCCGCCCAGCAAAGGCATTGCCGCAGTGGCGACGGTTTCGACACCGGCGACGGACCGCAGATGTTCGGCCACTTGATCCCAGTAGATGGCAGGCTGCGCGCGGTTGGTGACGGTATCGAGCGTGAGAAGGCGTTCGGAGGAGAAGCCGGTGGGCTGATGCGACAAGCGGTCGAAGGTGGTGGTAAACAAGCTGGCACCGAACAGCACGAGAAAGCAGAAGGCGACTTGGGCGGCGATCAGCGTGTGCATCAGACGGCGGCGCGAGTGCGGATCTTCGCCGCCTTTGAGGGTGCTCGATGGCTTGACGGCAGAGGCGTGAAGCGCGGGCGCGAGACCAAATAGAAATGTCACCGCGAGGGTCAAGGCCATGCTGAACGCGAGGACGCGCCAGTCAGCGGGAAGAATGAGCCGCGCGGGATTATCGGGTGGATTGATCCGGCTGACGACGAAGGGCGCGGACCACCATGCGAGGAACGCGCCCAAAGCGGCCGCGGCGAAGGCGAGCCAGGCGCTTTCGACGAGAACCAATTGCACGAGACGCCAACGGCCTGCACCGATCGAGACACGTAGCGCCATTTCGCGCGCACGGGCGGCGGCCTGAGCGGTCATGAGGTTTGCGACGTTGGCGCAGCCGATCAACAGCACCAGCACTACTAACACGCCCAAAGCGGCGAGGGCGCGGCGGTAATCGGCTTGGAGGCCGGAGATGCCAGCGGATGCGGGCTCGAGAAAGACGGTTTGCTTCAGCCAGTTGTCGATGCTCTGCTGAGGCATGCCGGTGAAGCCCTTGGCGCGCTCCCGTTCGAAGGCGATAGTGACAGCGTTCAGCTTTTCGCGAACGGGTTCGATGGCGACGCCTGGTTTTATTCGGGCCAAGGTGCGCATCCATGTGGAGTCCGGGCGCTCCACCGACGCATTCATCATCGTGGGAAGGAAGATGTCGATCATGGTGCCGGGCTCGGTGCCGGTGAAGGGTTCGGGCGCGACGCCGATGATCTCGAACACATGATTGCTCAGTCGGAGAGTGCGGCCAAGGACTTTGGGATCGCGGCCGAATCGGCGAGACCAATAATCGTGTGAGATGACGGCGTAGGGGTGAGCGCCGGGCTGGAGATCGTCGGCCTCAGTGAAGAGACGGCCGATCGCGGGCTTCAGACCGAACGATTGGAACATCCAGCCGGAGACATACTGTACGTTGGCTTTTTCGATCTCCTCATCGGAGCGATAGGTGAGATCCATGCGGTCGGCGTAGGAGATGGCGATCAATTCGGCCTGGTCCTTCACGGCGGCGCGCATCTGCTGGAAGGCCGGATACGCCCATGCGTCGATTGTTTGGGGCGTGCCATCGAAGAAGATTTCGTGACGAGCGAGAGCGTAGAGTTGCTGCGGCTCGGCTACGGGTAGAGGACGGAACAGGAGAGCGTCGATGAGGCGGAACGCGGAGGTGCAGGAGCCGATGGCGAGTGCTAGTGAAAGAATCGCGGCGGCGGAGGTGACTTTGTTTTTCTTGAGCTGGCGCCAGCCGAAGATGGCGTCGGCGCGGAGGGAATCGAGCCAGGGGAGGACGCGGAGGTCGTGGCTTTCGTCGAGATGGCGGAGTGCGGGGCCGAAGGCTTGGCGGGCTTCGGCGGGGTCGCGGCCGTGGTCGATGGCTTCCTGGATGTGCGACCGGAGCTCTTCGTCGATCTCGCGGCTCAGACGATCGCCGCGGAGGACGTTTGCGATGCGGGACCACAGTGACATTTCAGGCCATCCTTAGGACGCGATTTACGGCCAGAGTTACCGCCTGCCAGCGCGACTCTTCGGACTCGAGCTGCTGCTTGCCCGCGGCTGTCAGTTCATACAGGCGCGCGCGGCGGCCGGTGTCCTTGGTGATCCATTTGGCACGAATCCAGCCGGCCTCTTCCATGCGGTGCAGGGCCGGATAGAGCGAACCTTCCTCGACGCGGAGCACTTCGCTGGACATATCCTGGATTGCCGACATGATGGCGTAGCCGTGCAGGCGCGGGCGGCGGGAGAGGATCTTCAACACGAGCAGATCGAGAGAACCTTGGAGCGAGTCAGGCTTGGGCATACTAAGACATCATAGTATATAGACGTCTTAGTAGATGTCAAATTAGGGCATTCGATGTAAGAATTACGGTAATTGTATGAAGAAGATAGCGCTCGTCCTCGTTCTGCTCGCCACTTCCACGGCCGGCACGCACCGAACGTACACCACCAACTTCCCGCTTGCGGAGAACCCGATTTCCGAGGGAGGAAATTGGGAGAACGGGAAGACAGTTGGGATTGACTGGGCGGACGTTGCGACGGCACGCGGGCACGTATTTGGGCTGGAATCCGGCTCCACTGGCTACGATGACGCGACGGCTTTGTTGACAGGCCCTTGGGGGCCGGATCAGACGGCGCAAGCAAAGGTCTACATCGTGAACCAGAATGACAACGTCGCTGAGGAAGTAGAGCTGCGGTTGCGGAGTTCTTTGTCCGCCCATTGGGCTTCCGGCTATGAAATTCTCTTCCGCTGCTCAAAGACGAAGAATGCGTACTCGGAAATTGTCCGGTGGAACGGCCCGCTGGGAAGCTTTACTTATCTCTCGCACCTGGTGGGAGCGCAATACGGCGTGACTACGGGAGATGTCGTCAAGGCAACGATGGTTGGCAACGTGATTACGTCATACATCAATGGTGTGCAGGTGGCCCAGGCGGTTGATGGTACGTGGGTGACGGGAAGTCCGGGGATTGGATTTTTTCTGGAGGGAGCGAGTGGCGTCAATCGGGATTACGGGTTTACGAGTTTTACGGCGTCCGAAAATTGACGCGTCCCGAGCGACCCGCATCGTCCCGTTACGATACAATCACCTCGGACTGTGAGGCGGTCATGGAAGAATCCAACGCAGTATCGCGAAGGTCATTTTTGAAGAGGTCGACGGGTGTGGCGGCGGGGGCTTCGGCGTTTACGATTATCAAGCCCGAGCTGGTGCGCGGCGCGGGGAATGAGAAGCTGAAGGCGGGAATTATTGGGTGCGGGCAGCGCGGCACGGAAGCGGTGTCGCAGCTTCTCTACGGCAATGAGAATGTCGAACTGGTGGCGATGGGCGACATTTTCGAGGATCATCTCGAAGCGTCACTCGATAACATTCGCAATTCGACCGAGTATCCGGGACTGGCGGAGAAGGTGAAGGTCGATCCGGAGCACCATTTTGTGGGGTTTGACGCTTACAAGAAGGTGCTAGCGTCGGATATCGATCTCGTCATTCTGAGCACGCCGCCAGGCTACAGGCCCATGCATTTCGAGGCGGCGGTCGAGGCGAAGAAGCACGTCTTTGCCGAGAAGCCGTTTGGGACCGATCCGGTGAATGTGCGGCGGTTCATGGCGGCGGCGAGGAAGTCGGAAGAGCTGAAGCTGACGGTGATGTCGGGCGCGCAGCGGCGGTCGCAGAGGGAATACATCGAGACGATTCACCGCATCAAGGACGGGGCGATCGGCGACATCACGGGCTCGTACGCGTACTGGGTGGGAACGCCGGTGATCCAGCAGAAGGAGCGCGACCCGAACTGGAAAGACATGACATGGCAGCACAGGGCGTGGTACTCGTTCGTGTGGATCTGCGGCGACCAGGTGGTGGAGCAGCACCTGCACAATATCGACGTCATCAACTGGGTGATGGGCACGCATCCGGTGGAAGTGGTGGCGACGGGCGGGGCGGCGTGGCGGCCGCGGGAAGAGATCTACGGCAACATCTACGATCACATCAGCGCGGATTTCGTTTATCCGAATGGCGTGCGGATGTCGAGCTACTGCCGGCAGTACCCGAAAGGTTTGCCGACGAATGTTTCGGAGCTGGTGGTAGGGTTGAAGGGGCGGAGCGACTGCAAGAGCATGGGGGCAAAGGGCATTGACCCCTATGTGCAGGAGCACATCAACATGGTGAAGAGCATTCGCGGGCAAGGGCCGTACATCAATCACGGGATGACGGTGGCGGAGAGCACGATGACGTGCGTGATGGCGCGCGAATCGGCGTACTCGGGCCAGAAGATCACTTGGGAGCAGATGATGACGTCGCAATTGGATCTGTTCCCGAAGGCGTTCGATTACGATCTGCCGATGGATGTGCCGCCGCTGCCGGTGCCGGGGGTGTATAAGTTCGCGTAGAAAGCCAACTTCACCGCAGAGAGGCGCAGAGGCGCAGAGAAGCACTGATGAATGGGTTTCTCTGCGTCTCGCGGAGGAAACAAATACAACAAAGACCTTTCCGATTCAGTTCTGGCTTACTCGTTGCCGTAACGGTGCTGGCTGCGGCCGATGAGCGCGTGGAGTTCAGCCACAAGCGGCACGCGCCGATGAAGATTGATTGCAAATTTTGCCATGCGACGGTGGAGACGGGCGAAAAGGCCTCGTTTCCGGCGGTCGCGAAATGCATGATATGCCACCGCCCGGTGAAGAAGGACAGTCCACAGATACAGCGGCTGGCCGCGATGGGTAAGGATGCGACGCCGTTTCCAACAAAGCAAGTTTACGCCGTCGAGGACTTTATCTATTTCAGTCACGCGCGGCATGTCAAAGCCGGAACGGATTGCAAAGAGTGCCACGGCGCGGTGAATGAGCACGATTCCGTCACGCTGGAGATACCGGTCACCATGAAGGGGTTTGTGGCCTGCCATAAGGCGCGACATGCGCCATTGACTTGTAATACGTGCCACGAGCTGGGCCAGTAGAATAGAAAACTACCCCTGTCTATGAAGAACCTTTTTGCACTACTACTGACGGCGGTGTCGCTCCTCGCGGCGGAGAAGCCGAGACTGGTTGTGGCGATCGCGGTGGATCAGTTCCGCTATGACTACTTGCTGCGTTTTCGCAAGGATTACAAGGAAGGCCTGGATCGCCTGCTGACCCGTGGCGCGGTATTCACCAACGCATACTATGAGCATTTTCCGACGGTAACGGCTGTAGGCCACGCCACGTTTCTCTCAGGCGCGTTACCGGCGGTGAGCGGCATCGTGGGCAACGAGTGGTACGAGCGGGAGACCGGCAAGGTCGTAACCAGTGTTTCCGATGACACGGTGAAAATTCTGGCGGGGACTGGCGATGGCGGGGCATCCCCCACACGGCTGCTGGTAAGCACGGTGGGCGATGAGTTGAAGATGTCGAACGGCAGCCGATCGCGGGTGATCGGGGTTTCGATCAAAGACCGCAGCGCGATTTTGCCGGCGGGCCACATGGCGAACGGCGCGTTCTGGTTCGATTCCAAGAACGGCAATTTCATCAGCAGCACCTATTACTTCAGTGAGCTGCCGGGGTGGGCGAGCGAGTTCAATGCCGGACATCCCGCGGACCGCTACAAGGGCGCGACGTGGATGAATGTCAAGATGCCCGACGAAGCCGGAGCGAAGCTCTATGACGCGGAGCTCGACACGCCCTTTGCCAACGAGCTGATTGAGCAGTTTGCGGAGCAGGCGGTGGAAGGTGAGAAGCTCGGCCAGCGCGGGGTGACGGATTTGCTGGCGATCAGTTTCTCGGCGAACGATCATGTGGGCCACCGGGTGGGGCCGGACGCGCCGGAGGTGCATGACATTTCAATCCGCACCGATCAGGTGATCGGCAAACTGTTTCGATTTCTCGATAGCCACCTGGGTATGCAGGATGTGGTGGTGGTGCTGACCGCCGATCACGGCGTAGCCCCGGTACCGGAGGTGAACCAGGCACGGCACATGCCGGGCGGGCGCGAGCCGGCGGCGATTGTGAAAGACACCTTGCAAGCCGCGCTTACCAAGAAGTACGGCGAGGGGAAGTGGATCAGCATCTCGGGTGAATATGCGGTCTATCTGAATCTTGATTTGATTCGCGAAAAGAATCTGGACCGGGCGCAGGTGAACCAGGCGGCGGCGGAGGCCGCGCTGGCCATTCCGCACGTCTTTCGCGCTTACACGCGGGAGCAATTGATGAGCGGGGCTGTGCAAGACGACCTAGCGGGCCGCCGTTTGAGGAACGGTTTCAACGTGCAGCGTGGCGCCGACGTTTTCGTGGTGCTCGACCCGTACTGGATGTTCAGCGCTCACGGCACGACGCACGGCACGGTTTTCGGGTACGACACCCACGTGCCGGTGATTTTCATGGGCACGGGAATTAAAGCGGGACGGTTCGACGAAACGATTGCCCCGAATGATATCGCACCCACGCTGGCCACATTGCTGGGCGTCGAAACGCCGAGCGGGTCTTCGGGCCGGGTGCTGGCGGAAATGTTCACGGAGCCGTCACCGGATTCGGCGCGAAGCCGGCAGGGCTTGCCCAACTCCCGCGGAGGCGCGATACACTAGTGCCTGCCATGAATATTCGTCCATTGCACGATCGCGTCCTGATCCGGCGCTTAGAAGAGAAAGAAAGCAAAGTGGGCGGGATCATCATCCCGGATTCCGCCAAGGAAAAACCGCAGCAGGGTGAAGTGGGTGGCGTGGGCGCTGGCAAGCTGTCGCCCAAAGGCGAAAGGATTCCTCCCGAGGTAAAGGTGGGCGATCGCATTCTGTTCGGAAAGTACTCGGGATCGGAAGTGAAGATCGACGGAGAAGAGTACCTGATTCTGCGGGAAGACGAAATTCTGGGCGTGCTCGAATAGCGCCGCTGTGTGATACCCTGTTTATCTAACATACCTCTTATCAAGGAGTTTTGGTAATGTCTCGAATTTCCACGAGCCGCGTGCTGGGGGCTAGTTTGGCTTTTTTTGTTTTGGCCGGCGCAGGCTTGGCACAGACGAAAGTCGCGGTCATCAGCCTGCAGCGGGCGGTTCTTGAGTCTGATGAAATCCAGAAAGCAAACGCGGCAATGGTAGAGAAATTCAAGCCCCGGCAACAGGAAATGGACAAGCTGCAGAAGGATCTGCAAGGGATCCAGCAGCAATTGCAGTCGGGCGCGGGCAAGCTGACGCCGGCCGCGGAATCGGATCTGACCGCGCAGGGGCAGAAGAAACAGCGCGACTTGCAGCGCATGAATGAGGACCTCCAGGCCGATGTCAATGCCGAGCGCAACGATATTCTGGGCGCCAGTTCCCGCAAGATGTCGGAAGTAGTCAAGAAGCTGGCGGAGGAAAAAGGCTACGATGTGGTGGTGGATACCTCTACCACCATCTATTTCAAGCCCGCGATGGACATCACCGCGGAGGCGCTGGCCGCGTATAACAAAGCGTATCCGGCTGCGAAGTAGATACGCTTGAGGGGCCATGGCCGGCTATCTCGCACATTACGGAGAAGGCCAGGAGCAGCGGGAGAAGCGTATCCACCGGCTGGTTACCGCCGGCTTGATCGTGGGTGGTGTTTTGGGGCTGTACCTGCTGACATTCAAGACGCCGATTCTCGAGCGATATATTCGCGTGGTTCAGATCGTGAAGAACCATGCGGCGGAAAAACGAGTGGCACTCTTTCTGGACCTGCTGGGGAAGCAGGACTACAAAGCAGCCTACGCGCTGTGGGGTTGTACGGACGCGAAGCCGTGCCGCGATTATCCGTTCCAGAATTTCATGGAAGACTGGGGTCCGAAAGGCTCGCAGCCGGCCGTCGAGGTGTTCCACACGACCCGGAGCCGTGCCTGCGGTTCGGGTGTGATCCTGACGGTAAACTCGGGGAATCGGGAAGAGAAGCTTTGGGTGGAGAGGGACGATCTGACTGTGGGCTTTTCACCGTACCCGGGTTGTCCTGCGGGACTGTAGTGGTATCAGGTGACGGTGCGGGCGGGACAGTTCTAAAATAGGGAAGGCAAACTGGATGGCTTTAACCACAACACCGCCTGCGGGCCTGGAAGGGATCGTCGCTGGCGAATCCGAGATCTGTTTCATCGACGGTGAAGCAGGAATTCTCAGCTACCGCGGCTACAACATCCACACGCTGGCCGACAACGCGACGTTCGAGGAAGTGATCTTCCTGCTGTGGAACGGACGCCTGCCGAAGGCCGCTGAACTGGAGAAGCTGAAGGCGGACCTCGCCGCCAAGGCGCCGATTCCCCAGCCGGTCGCCGATTTCCTGGGCACGGTGGGCAAATCCGAATCGATGGACGTGCTGCGCACGGCGGTTTCGATGCTCAGTCTGTACGATCCGCAGGCGCGTGATATGTCGCCGGAAGCCAACGCCGCCAAGGCAGTGAAGCTGATGGCGCAAACGGCCACGATTGTCACTACCTTCGACCGGCTGCGCAAGAACCAGCCGCTGATCGAGCGCGACCCGAACCTCAGCTTCGCCGCCAATTTCCTTTACACACTGACCGGCAAGCGCCCCGATGACGTGATGGAGCGGGCGTTCGACGTGGCGCTCACGCTGCACGCGGATCACGAATTGAATGCCTCCACCTTCGCGGCGCGAGTGACGGCGGCGACGCTCTCCGATATTTACTCGTGCGTTACCTCCGCCATTGGCGCGCTCAAAGGACCTCTGCACGGAGGCGCGAACCAGGACGTGATCCGGATGTTGCTCCAGGCGGGCACTCCCGAGAATGCGGTCGCCTACGCCAAAGAAACGCTGGCGGGCAAGAAGAAAATTCCGGGCTTCGGGCATCGCGTATACCACACCGAAGATCCGCGAGCCACGCATTTGCGCGCGCTTTCCGAAGAGCTCGGCAAGCGAACCGGGCACATCGAGTTATACATGATGTCGCGGCGTGTGGAGGAGACCGTTGATCTCGAGAAGAAGCTCAACGCCAACGTGGACTTCTACTCGGCCTCCACATACTATTCGCTAGGCATTCCGGTGGATTTGTTCACTCCCGTGTTTGCCATCAGCCGCATGTCGGGTTGGACGGCGCACGTGCTCGAGCAGTATCACAACAACCGCCTCATCCGCCCGCGCGCCGAGTACAAGGGCAACCCCGACGGCATGAAGTGGGTTCCCATGGCGGAACGCTAGCATGGACGAGCGCGCGTTTTACACCGAGGCGCCGGCGAACAAACCAGCGACGTTGCACTGCCCGTTCTGCAAATCGAGCGAGACCTATGAATTGCGCTGGATGGTGCGCAAGAAGAAGGACCGCATACCGCAGGGCGCCGACGAGCGGGACCGCGCGCGCTTCCAGAAGTCGCAGAGCTATATGGTGCTGCTGGACGACAAGGTGGCCTGCAAGAACCTGCGCTGCCGCAAACGCTTCGACATCTCGGGCGTCAAGACGATGGCGTTTTTGAACGAGTAAGCCTACTCGGGAAGAAACGAGAGATCCAGGATCTGATCAGGAGAAAAGGGGCACTCACGCGGGAACGTGCGGGCGGGCAGACCCGTCTCGGCAGTCGCCGTTTTCAGTGCGCGTCGATATACCTGGCTGAGGGTCTCCGGGATTGCGCGTCTCAAACTCGGGGAGTCATCTAACACCAGATCGATCTCCATGCGTTGCGCCGCAATCGTCGATCGCCAGCTCTCAGACTTTCTCTCCGGTTGCCATTTCCACTTGAGCAGGTGGAGGATCAGCACAGCCAGCCGGCTGTGCAGCTCACGCTTATCGCGCTTGCCCATGTCCTCGATTTCTTCCGCAACGTGTTCGATATCGACTTCATCGAAGCGTCTCTCGCGAAGCAGGCTCGCGGTCTCGCTTGTCCAGACAGCGAAATCCTCGTCATAAAGGCTGGCTGTTGCGGGTTTCAGCGTTTTGGCGCCCATGACACTTTCCACTGCCATTATGGCACGCCGCCGCTAATGATGATCCACGCGCGGCTGAATCTCTCTCGCACGGAATTCCTTGAGCAGTGCGACCATTCTCTCCACCACCGCGGCCACGAACTTCTCGCCTTTCTCGCGCGTTGCCTTCGTCGGATCGCCGACCGTGCCCGTCTTGGAATACCGGCTGAACCACTCCTGGAAGAAGACCGGTGATGGCGCGGCGAGATCCCAGTAGAAGAATTCCGTTTTTGGGAAATGGATATCCTTCGAGGCGTGCTCCATCTGCACCAAGTCTCCGCGCAGATACAGGAGCACCGAGGTTTCCAACTCGCAGCCGTGGGCCATGCCGCCCGGGAATTCGGATTCGCGCAGTTCGGCCAGCAGGGTCTTCGGAATGAGGTTCCACCACGGCACCATGGCGCAGATGGCTTCGGTCTCGTTCGTGATGTTGCGCGCAGCGATGTCCAGAAACGGCACGTTACTGCCGTGGCCGTTCACCAGCAGGATCTTGCGGAAGCCGTGGTGCGCGAGGCTCTTGCCAATGTCGGTGATGTAGTGGATGAACGTATCGCCCTCGACCGCAATCGTGCCGGGAAAATCGAGGTGATGCACGTTGAACGCGTAGTAGACCGGCGGCATCAGGATGGCCTCGCCGGGCATCTTCTCGACGGCGAGGCGTGACATCTCGGCTGCGGCGAGCACATCGGTGACCAGCGGTAAATGCGGGCCGTGCTGCTCAACGGTTCCCACCGGCAGAACGCACACGCGGTTCTCGGCCACAGCTTCGCGAATCTCTGGCCAGGTAAATTCTTCGTATCTGTACTTTTGGGGCATGTCGGTTTTCGGGCGGTACACTCGAAGGAAGGAGCAATTATGACACATCCCAAAGATGGTTCCGTGACGCTCCGTCCCCCCACAGAAGTGCTCACGCGCGGCTTTGAACCCAGTCTCTCGTGCGGTTCTGCCCGGCCCGCGGTGTTTCGCAGTTCGACCTACGTGTTCGCCACTCCGGAAGCGGCTGAGCGCGCCTTCGACATCGCCAGCGGCAGAATTCCCGCTCAGGACGGCGAGCGCGCCGACCTGATCTATTCCCGCATCTCGCACCCCAACGCGGAAATCCTCGAAGACCAGATGGTGCCGCTCGAAGCCGGTGCGCGCGATGCCGCGGTCTTCAACTCCGGCATGGCCGCCATCATGACGGCCTTCTTCACGTTCGCGCGCCCTGCCAGCAGCATCGTCTACACCATCCCGCTCTACGGCGGCACCATGCGCCTGATCCACGATTTTCTGGAGCCGTTTGGCGTCACCGGAATTCCCGTGGTCGCCGGCGACACCGCGGGTCTCGACGAGGCCATCCGCACGGCGCGCGATCCGAGCATCGTGTTTATCGAAACCCCGGCGAATCCCACTATGCGGATGACCGACATCCGGCGCGCGGCGGACCGGGCGGCCGAACATCGTCCCAAGCCGGTCGTGATGGTGGACAACACCTTTCTCGGCCCCGCGTTTCAACACCCTCTGCATCTGGGCGCGGACCTTGTGTTGTATTCCGCAACCAAGTATCTATCGGGATTCAGTGACCTGCTGGCCGGTGCGGCGTTGGCGCATGATTCGGACATCATCCGCCAGATGCAAAGCCGCCGCGTTATGTTCGGCAACATTCTCCAGCCCGACGAGTGCTGGATGCTCGACGGGCGCCTGCCGACGGTCTCGCTGCGCATGAACCGCCAAAGCAAGAACGCGCAGCGCATCGCCGAGCGCCTGGCGGGGAAACGGCAGATCCGGCACGTGGCCTATCCGTCGCTGTTCGACGACGACGACCAGATCCGCATCCGCCACGCACAGTGCGATTACCCCGGCGGCATCTTCTCCATCGACTTCCATGGCGGGCGTGACGCGGCCTTCACCTTTCTACGAAACCTGAAAATCGCGCGCGATGCCGTTTCTCTCGGTGGCGTCGAGACCCTGGCCTGTCATCCCAAGACCACCACGCACTCGGGCATGACGCCGGAAGAGATGGCCAAAGCGTGTATCGGCGACGGCCTGGTGCGCATTTCAGTCGGCATCGAGGACTGGCGCGACCTGCTGGCGGACTTCGAACAGGCGATTGAAAAGGTGTAAATTCACCCCCGTGGCGCTCGCTTCAGCGAGCCGCTGCCCGGCTTTAGCCGGCAGTTGGTATGCGCTGTCGCCGTACCGGCCGAACTCAAGTTCGGCCCTGCACGTTGAAACGTGCGCCACAAACATCGGTTTACCAGATGGTGCGGATCGGATATTGGGCGATCAATTCGTCCGGCGTAAGAATCGGCATGCCGTGTGCGATGGACTGGCAGACTAGCATCCGGTCGAACGGATCGGCATGAAGCCTGGGCAGGCGAGCGACGTACAGAGCCGTCTCCTCGTCTAGGGGCAATATTCCTACGCCGTATCGCTCCCGATATGCTGGGATCAGCTTTGGAGGTGGTTGAGGCAGCTTCAGCTTTCCCGCAGCATGCTTCACGGCTATCTCCCAGCAGGAAACGACACTCAGGAAAACTTCATTATCCGGGTCCGCAAAAACGTCCACGGCCTTGGCGGACACTCGCTCGGCCTCGGTGGCGAGCCAGAAGAAGGTGCAGGTGTCGAGAAGAATCCTCACGGCTTTTCGCCGTTGAAGTAAGCGAGCAACTCATCGGGAAGCGGCTCGAAGAACTCGGATCCCAGCTTGATCTTCCCCGCATCCAAGCCTATGGGTCGCGGCTTCTTGCGCTTCGGAGTAATCGACCGGATCTCTGCAATGGGCTCATTGCGCCTGCATAGCAGAATCGTCTCGCCCTTCTCCAGCTTATCTAAGTATTTGGAAAGATGAGTCTTGGCTTCATGCACATTGAGCCGAATCATAGTTTAATAATGAACTTACTAGTAGACTAATGTCAACCGGAAACTCCGTCGTGCTTAGCCCTGTGCCAAAATAGATAAACCACCTCTTTCTGAAGGATCTCTGTGACAGGTAACGAAATCCGCCAACAGTTTCTCGACTTTTTCTCTGCCCGCGGGCATCGGCCGCTGCCGAGCTCATCGCTGGTCCCGGCGAACGATCCGACGCTGCTGTTCACCAACGCCGGCATGAACCAGTTCAAGGAAGTCTTCCTGGGCATGGAGAAGCGGGATTACAAGCGGGCCACCACGTCGCAGAAATGCGTGCGCGCCGGCGGGAAACACAACGATCTCGAAAACGTCGGCTACACGCGACGCCATCTCACTTTCTTCGAGATGCTGGGGAACTTCTCCTTCGGCGACTACTTCAAGGCCGAGGCCATCGAGTTCGCCTGGGATCTGGTCACCAAGGAATTCGGACTGCCGAAAGACAAGCTGTACATCACCGTTTTCCGCGAGGATGACGAGGCCGAGCAACTTTGGCTGAACGTCGCCGGTGTGCCGAAGAGCCGTATTTTCCGCCTTGACGAGAAGGACAATTTCTGGCAAATGGGTGACACCGGGCCGTGCGGCCCATGCTCGGAGATTCATTACGACATGGGCGTAGAAGCAGCCGCCAAGGGCCGCGAACACGAACAGTTCCCGAGCGATGCCGGGGATCGCTTCGTCGAGATTTGGAACCTCGTCTTCATGCAGTTCAACCGCGACGCATCCGGGGTACTCACTCCACTGCCGCGGCCCTCTGTCGATACCGGCATGGGCCTGGAGCGCATGACCGCCGTCATGCAGGGCAAGCTCTCCGTCTTCGACACCGATCTGCTCTTACCCGTCATTCATCGCGGCGCCGAATTGTTCGGCAACGTCGCCTTCGGCACTGATCCCAGAGTGGACACGGCGCTGCGCATCGCTGCCGACCACGCCCGCTCCACGGCCTTTCTGATTCACGATGGCGTTCTGCCCTCGAACGAGGGCCGCGGCTACGTGCTGCGCAAGATCATGCGCCGGGCCATGCGCAACGCCCGCATGGTGGGCGTGGAGCAGCCGTTCCTCTATGAGCTGACCGGCTTCGTCGCCGAGGTGATGCGCCCCGGCTATCCCGAGCTCATGGAAAGTGTGCAGCGCGTGGCGCGCGTCGTGAAGGACGAAGAGCACCGTTACGCCACCACGTTCCTGGTGGCGGAGAAGGAATTCAATGATGCGGTGAAATCGCTCTCAGACTCTGTGTTGCCCGGAGCGGTGGCGTTCAAGCTCTACGACACATACGGTCTGGCGCTCGACGAGCAAGAAGACATGGCTCGGGAGCGCGGCCTGGTGATCGATCGCCAAGGGTTCGAGCGCGAAATGGACGAGCAGCGCCGCCGTGCCCGCGCGAGCTGGAAGGGCGCGGAAAAAGGCACGGTTGCTCCAGCTTATCAAGCGTTGCTCGAAAAGGGCCGCACCCGGTTCGTGGGCTACGAGCATTTGACCACTCACGCCCGCGTTGTCGGTCTGCTGGTCGATCAGCAGCTTGTCAACAGCATCCAACCTGGTACGCGCGCCGAATTGGTGTTGGACGAGACGCCGTTCTACGCCGAAACCGGCGGCCAGGTGGGTGATCAAGGCACGCTGTATTCAGAGAAAAACGAAAAGCTGGCCGACGTCGAGACTACCTATCCTGCCGTCCCAGGTCTTTCCGTGCACCGGATCACGTCGCACGCGCCCATCCGTGTAGGCAACGAGCTGTGGGCCAGCGTGAACGATCCCCTGCGCTACGCTACCATGCGCAACCACACCGCGACTCATCTGCTGCACGCTGCGTTGCGCAAAGTGCTCGGCACGCATGTCAAACAAGCGGGCAGCGTGGTATCGCCCGATCGGCTGCGCTTCGACTTCACGCATTACACGGCCATGGATCGCGCCGAGCTCGAGGAAGTCGAGCGGCTCATGAACCAAGAGATCCTTCAAAACATCGCGGTCGATACCGAAATTATGCCGCTCGATGTAGCGGTCACCACCGGCGCGATGGCGCTGTTTGGCGAGAAGTACGGAGACCGGGTACGGGTGGTCTCGATTCCCGACTTCAGCAAGGAGCTGTGCGGCGGCACTCACGTTTCACGGACCGGCGATATCGGCGTTTGCAAGGTAGTTTACGAGAGCAGCATCTCGGCCGGCGTGCGGCGCATCGAAGCAATTACGGGCGAACGCGCCGTCGAGCGCTATCAGCAGGCCAACGACGCCTTGAAGCGCCTCACCGAGATGATGAAAGTCTCGGAGCCGGAGCTGGTCGAGCAGGTGGAGAAGACGCTGGCGCGCGAGCATGCGCTGGCTAAGCAAGTGGAACAGCTCAAGAATAAGCTGGCGCAGTCCGCGGCGGGCGAAGTGGAAAACCAGGCGCGCACGATCAAGAATGTTCGCGTTCTTGCCGCCCACCTCGACGGGATGGATCGCGCGCAGCTCCGCGCACTCGCTGACTCGCTGCGCAACAAGTGGAAAACTGCCGTCGTGGTGCTGGCATCGGCCGAGGATTCCAACGTCTCGATCGTCTCCGCCGTCACTAAAGACCTGACGTCGAAGGTGCACGCGGGGAAACTCGCGAGTTCGGTGGCTCAGGCTGTTGGCGGAAAAGGCGGCGGCCGTCCCGATATGGCCGAGGGTGGTGGAAAAGATCCCAGCGCGCTGGCTGCTGCTCTCGAACAGGTTTATTCCGAGGTCGAAGCGAAGTTGTGAATCCTCTGGATGCTGTCATCGTGGGCGCGGGGCCTACCGGCCTCGCCTGTGGCATCGAGCTCAAACTTCGCGGCCTGAACGCGGTTCTCATCGAAAAAGGCTGTGTGGTGAATTCGCTGTATCACTACCCCACCAACATGGTTTTTTTCACCACGCCGGAATTGTTGGAGATCGGCAACATTCCGATGACCAGCCTGAACGAGAAGCCGAACCGCACCGAGGCGCTCAAGTACTACCGCCGTGTGGCCGACCACTTCAAGCTGGATATCCACCAATACGAAAAAGTAGATAACATCGCCGGCGCGGACGGCGCGTTCGACATACACACCACCGATCGCTACGGCTGCCAGCACCGCTACAACGCCCGGAAAATGATTCTCGCCACGGGATATTACGACGTGCCGAATCTGCTGAACATCCCTGGGGAGGATCTGCCGAAGGTGATCCACTACTACAAAGAGGCGCATCCCTATTACGACCAGGATGTTGCAGTGATTGGCGCCAAGAACTCCGCCGCCATCGCAGCGTTAGAGCTGTTCTGGACCGGCGCCCGCGTAACTCTGATTCATCGCGGCGGGCAAATATCCGAAAAAGTGAAGTACTGGATTCGTCCAAATATAGAAAATAGGATTAAGTGCGGCGAGATCACTGCATACTTTCACTCTAAGGTTGTGGAGATCCGGCCGGACTCGATAGTACTAGATACTCCGAAAGGTGAAGTAATTTTAAGAAATGATTTTGTCTTTGCTCTTACAGGTTACAGTCCCGACCTTCAATTCCTGAATTCAGTAGGAGTTACGCTCGATCCTGCCACTCAGCGCCCACGCACCGATCCAGCTACGCTGGAGAGTGAGACACCAGGTATTTACCTGGCTGGCGTGATCGTTGCCGGCATGCACACGAACGAAATCTTCATTGAAAATGGGCGATTTCACGGCCGGCAGATCGCCGACGATATAGCGGCAAAAGTCGCGCACCTGAAACGCTCGTAGCATCCCCGTCACTACCGGTAGTGGAACTAAGTAATAGGACGGTATAGCCCATCGAGTCATAGGCGTCTACTTTTCCGCTAAGTGTCGTGATTCATACAACTTCGCAGCATAGTACCAGCCGACCGCCTATTCCATTGAAACTCTTAGACGGTAAAATGTATCTAAGTATAGTGAAAGAAGGGTGCCACATGTTAGGCTCGCTGCTGAATTCTTTGTTTGGTTGCTCGCACCAACGAACCACATTTCCGCTGACGCCCAGCCGTAAGATGGCGTCGGCTGCACACCGCCACGGAACCTACGTTGTGTGCCTGGATTGCGGCCAGGAATTTCGTTATGACTGGAAAGAAATGCGCGTAGGTGAGCCCGTCGGCTCGCGCACGTCGGCCACGGCGGAAGCGTCCTTTTCTCCCGCGTCGAATCGTTAAGCGGCCTCCGAATTCCTCAACCGATCTGAATTCTCCTGGGGCTGTATAATGCCCCAGGACTCTTCGTGGCGGCTCCCGGCTTCTTCATCACAACTAACAGCCCTGCGCTCTCTCGCGAAAGGCAGAATGCCGCACTGGCGTGCGTGTGTGCCATAGGCTTTGCTTTCTCCGCGAATTACACCAATCATGCACCGCTCGCTGCGGCTCTGGCCCGGCAGTTCGGGTTCAGCCAGGCACTAGCGGGACTCCTGACCACGGGCATTTTCACCACCCATGCCGCGATGCAGATTCCCGGTGGCCATCTGGTGGACAGGCTGGGCTCGCGGAGAGTCCTGATCTTCGCACTGGCCTGGGTGGTGCTCGGCAATCTGGGGATCGCGTTCGCCGGTGCGTACTGGCAACTGCTCGCCTGGAAAATCTTCACGGGCATCGGAACGGGCGCCTGCTTTGTGGCTGGTGCGCGATACACGCACGAAGCGCTTGCGGGGCCGCGGCTGCATTTGGCGCAAGGCTTGTACGGGGGCTCGATTCTGCTGGGTTCGGGATTTGTGATTCTGGCCGTGCCGCGCATCTACGTTCTTACGGGATGGCGCGGGACCTTCGTCACCAGCGCGGCAGTCGGCGCGGTCGCGTGGCTTGTGTGGATCGTGGCCGCGCCGCGCATCGAGCCAGCCGCTCGTGCAAGCGGCGACTTCTGGCGAATGCTCACCGCGCCGCAGCTATGGCTGCTGGGATTGATGCAAATGGCGTCATTCGGGCTCGCGATCGTGGTGGGGGCGTGGATCGTCACGCTGCTCGGAAATGCGTTTCGCATGCCGCTCGCGAGGGCCGGTCTGGTGGGGTCGCTGGTGCTGCTGTTGGGAATCGGTATGCGCCCCTTGGGAGGCGCGCTGCGGCATTACGTGCCTGTACGGGCGCTCCTAGCAGCCAGTTTCCTCATGAATGCCGCGGGATGTTTTCTGCTCGCCGTGGGCTGGAATGCACTGCCGCTCGCTGTGCTGGCGGTTGTGCTCGTGGGGACGGGCTGCGGCCTGCCATACGCGGTGTTGTTTACGCGGGCGGCGGCACTGTTTCCGGGCCGTGCCGCGGCAGCCATGGGTCTGGTGAACATGCTGGGCATTGTCATGATCCTGTTTGGCGCTCCGCTGATCGGCCAACTCGTCGATTGGACCGGCAGTTTCCGGTCGAGCTTTCTCGCCCTGAGCGCCTTCTCACTCCTCGCGTGTGCTACGGTGTTCCTCGTCAGCCCGAATGAACCTTCTCCAGCTCTTTGATCTCTCGCTCATCGGTCGGCGCGATACGCCGGCCCTGGAATTTCTTGCCTGCGACGGCCGGCGCGAAAGCCGCACATTCGGCGAGCTTGATAACGCCAGTAACCGTTTGGCGCGAGCTTTGGTAGAGCGCGGATTCGCCACGGGTGACCGGTTGTGTGTGCACCTTGCCAACTGCGTCGAGATGATCGAGCTGTTTCTGGCTTGCGTGAAAATCGGCGTGATCTTCGTGCCAATCAATATCCTTTATAAGGATCGGGAGATCGAGCACATCGTTAGCGATGCGCAGCCGAAGGTGACCATCGCGGCGGGGGAGTTGCCGAAACTCGTGCATGAGGCCGCAGCCTTCGACGGACAGGCGCGAGTGGCAGTTTCCATCGATGGGGATGCAGCCGCAGCGATTGTCTACACTTCGGGGACGACGGGCGTTTCCAAAGGCGCGGTGCTCACGCACAATAACTTCGCAGCGAACGCACTGAACCTGATCACGTGCTGGCAGATCACCAGTTCGGACCGCCTGCTGCTGCCGCTCCCGTTGTTCCACGTTCACGGTCTCGGGAACGGACTGCACTCGTGGCTCATCAGCGGTTGCCGCCTGTGTCTGCTGGAGCGCTTCGAGCACCAAAAAGCCGCGACGATATTGAACGAATTCCGCCCCACCCTGTTTTTCGGCGTCCCCACGATTTATGTACGCTTACTCGAAACGCCGCCCAGTGTGGCGCGCGAAATCGGGGCGGGGATGCGGCTGTTTGTTTCGGGATCGGCGCCGCTGGCGGCCCAGGTACTGGAGGATTTTCGCGCTCTATTCGGGCATACGATTCTGGAGCGCTATGGCATGAGCGAAACGCTCATGAATTTGAGCAATCCCTACATCGGGGAGAGGCGCGCAGGGACGGTGGGCTTTCCGCTGCCGGGTATTTCGGTGCGATTGGTGGATGACGAGGGTAGACCGGTTGCGGATGGAGAGACCGGCGAGATCCACCTGCGCGGGCCGAACGTATTTAGCGGCTACTGGAACCGTCCCGATGCTGCGAGCGAGGCGTTCAGCGATGGCTGGTTCCGCACGGGTGATCTCGCGGTCCGATCGCCCGACGGCTACTATACGCTGGTGGGGCGGCGGAGTGACGTCATCATATCCGGCGGGTTCAATATCTATCCACGCGAAATCGAGGAGTTTCTCACCGAACAACCGGAGATCGTGGAGGCGGCGGTGGTAGGTTTAGCCGATCACCTGCGGGGCGAAGTTCCGGTGGCGTACGTCGTGACGCGATCATCCGTTGATTCCCGCGAACTGGAGGGCCGGTGCCGCGCCGCGCTGGCATCATTCAAGGTGCCGCGCGCGTTCATCGCGACCGGGAAACTGCCGCGCAACGCCATGGGAAAAATCCAGAAGCACCTGCTGCCGAAGGCAGATCAGCGGTAATAGCGGAGAACCCACTCAGCGACCAGCGCCGGTTTTTGCGCACCCTCCACTTCCACCGTAACCAGCCACATTACCTGATGGCCGCCTTCGATGTCCTCGACGGATTGAACGGAGAACCGGGCGCGAATGCGCGAGCCCTCGGGCACGGGCGAGGGAAAGCGCAGTCTGTTCAGCCCATAATTGATGCGCATGCCGAAATCACCGCTAACCTTGATCGTTTCATGGCTCAAGCGGCTCAAAAGCGAGAGCGTCAAGAAACCGTGGGCGATCGTGCGGCCGAAGCGCGATTCGGTTTTTGCGCGCCGCGGGTCGGTGTGAATCCATTGATGGTCGCCGGACACCTGGGCGAAGGCGTCGATCATCTGCTGGTCGATGACGAGCCAATCGCTCGTGCCGGCTTCACGGCCGGCGAGCGCTCTGAGCTGGTCGAGATTGAGTGTAATAGGCATTCCTGCTTGCCGATTTTATCGAAATGTCCGCAAGTGCGGCTCCATCAAATGCGGCGTGCCGTTGAAGCTGAACAGCGCGAGGTCATTTTCGCGTGCGCGCATCGTCGTCAGGGCAGAGTTATAAGTCGCGCCCGCGAGGCGCAGCACGTGCCGCCCGTTCAACTCGAGCGCCAGTCCGATCCATACGGCGATGGGAACGGCGGAGGAAAAGACCGCAACGTTGTCATCCGGCATACGGCTCAGCGCGCCAAGGGGCACGCCGACGCGCTGGCGGAACGCCTTCCACGATTCGCCCGGCACTTCGTACCTTCCTTCCACCCAAGCCTGCACGACGAGTGTGTCGCACCGCGTCCAGGCACGGTGTGCGGGCGAGCCTTCCTCTTGCAGCATGCGGCGCAATTTCTCATACTCGGCCCGGAATTCGGCATCGTCAGCGGCAAGCCGTGGAGCGATGGCTTCATACACGGCGTCGAGATCAAATTCGTTCCAGTGCTCGTCGATCTGAGTCCGCGGCGACGCGATACCGGCTGCTGCCATAGCGCCCAGAACTTCGTGCGCGGTCTGGCGCTGGCGCTTGAGCGCTCCGGAATAGACGGCACTGAACTGAATCTGTTGCGCCGCCAGGTGCTCTCCCAGCAAGCGCGCTTGCGCTCGGCCGAGATCGGAGAGGGTATCGTAGTCGTGGCGCAGGCCGGCCTGGCCGTGCCGGATCAAGTAGAGCAAGCTCAATCCAGGCGCTCCGCGAGCTCCATCGCCGCGCGCATGAGGCCGCGCACGCGCAGATAGAAATCGCGGAAGCGCTCGTCTTGTGTTTGGCCGCGATGGTAGCGGAAATAAATCTGCTGCAAAATAATCCCGAGTTTAAACAGACCGAACACCTCGTAGTAGCCGAGGCTGGATACGTCGCGCGTGGCGTTCTCGGCGTAGCGGCGCACCAGTTCAGCACGCGTCATCCATCCGGGCTCGGCCGTGATACCGCCGAGCGCACCGCCGCGAAGTTCAGGATCGCCGGCCTGAGTCCAGTAGCAGAGCGTGCAGCCGAGATCCACAAGCGGATCGCCCACAGTGGCCATTTCCCAATCGAGCACCGCCTCAACGCGTCCGGCATTGCCAGCATCTAGCATGATGTTGTCGAGTTTGAAATCGTTGTGAACGAGTGTGGGCTTGGGCGATTCCGGCAGCCGGTCCGCAAGCCACGCGATGAGCGTATCCATGCCCGGCATCTCTTCGGTTTTTGCACGCTGCCAGCGCTCGGTCCAGCCGCGCACCTGCCGGTCGAGAAATCCATCGGGGCGTCCGAGGGATGAAAGCCCCAGGCGCTCGATGTCAATGGAGTGCAGTTGCGCCAGGCAGTCGATAAAGCCTTCGCTTGTTTTGCGCGGGAACTCAGGATCGCGCGCGAAGTCCGGAGGGACGTCGCGGCACAGCACCACTCCATGCCGGCGCTCCATCAGGAAGAAGGTTGCTCCCACCACGGCGGGGTCTTCACAGAGCAGAAAGACTTGTGGCGCCGGCGGAAACACTGGGTGCACGGCTTCGAGCACGCGGAATTCGCGGGCCATATCGTGCGCTTTCGGCGCCACCGGGCCGAGCGGAGGACGGCGCAGCACGTACTCGCGGCCGCCCGCGCGCACAAGATACGTGAGGTTTGAATGGCCGCCGGGAAACTGCTCGATCGTGACGCCGCGCTCCGCGCCCTCCACTTTGCCGCGCAAATATTCACTGAGCGCCCGCGCATCGATCTCCTCGCCCGCGCGAGTGGGAGCCACTTCGGGGAACATCAGAAGTTGAGGGTAACAGATTTTCCGGTGCGGGATGCGAGCAACGATATGGGAATAATACGGCCCTTTGATAGATTGGAAAGAGTCATGCGATGGTTCTTATTGATTTTGGCCGGGGGTGCGCTTTGCGCCGCGCCCAAATTGGCACAGACCGACTTTGACAAGCTGGTGGATCACTATTTCGACGAGTATTACCGCTACCACCCGTCGCAAGCCACTTCTGACGGCTTCCACCAGTACGACGCGGAGTTTGAAGACTGCTCACTAGCAGCGAATGCCGCGGAGATTCGCTCCCTGGAACGGTTACTTACGGAGTTCGAGCATTTCCCGGCAGGGAGCCTTTCACCGGAAACCGCGGCAGACCGCGAGCTGGTGATTCACAAGATCCAGTCCCGGTTGTTGGATCTCGAGAAGATCAGGCTCTGGGAGAAGAATCCGGACGAGTACTCAAGCGCCCTGGCTTCGAGCGTGTTCGGCATCATGAGCCGCAGCTTTGCGCCGCCCGAGGTTCGCCTGAAATCGGTGAATACGCGCGAGAGGCTGATGCCGAACGCACTAGTACAGGCGCGCCGAAATCTGCGTAATCCGCCGCGTGTCTTTACCGAAGTGGCGCTCGAACAGTTGCCCGGGATCATTGGATTTTTTAAGAGCGACGTGCCGGCTGCGTTCCAAAAGGTTACTGACCGCAACCTGCTGGAGGAGTTCCACACCAGCAATCAGGCGGTCATCGACGCGCTGAACGAATACCAGCAGTTTCTGAAAGACAATCTGCTGCCGCGCTCGAACGGGGATTTTCGTATTGGCGCAGAAAACTACAAAGCGAAACTGTCATATGACGAGATGGTTGAGACGCCGCTCGACCGGCTGCTAGAGATCGGCTACCAGAACCTGCGGCAGAACCAGCAGGCGTTTCGCGAGACGGCGGCGAAGATCGATGCCGCGCGCACGCCACAGCAGATTCTGGAAGAACTGCAAAGAGACCATCCTCCCGCCAGCGCCTTATTGCAGACTTTTCGCGACGTGCTGGACGGCCTGCGGCAGTATATCGCCGCGCACAGGATCGTGACAATTCCTCCGGCGGGACCGCCATTGGTGGAAGAGACACCACCGTTCGAGCGGGCACTGACGACGGCTTCGATGGACTCGCCGGGCCCTTATGAGCAGGTTGCCAAGGAAGCGTTTTTCAACGTGACGCTGCCCGAGCCGGGATGGAGCGTGGAACGGACGGAGCAGCACATGGAGGCGTTCAACCGTGGCACGGTCATCAGCACCGCGGTGCACGAAGTCTACCCCGGACACTACACGCAATTCCTGTGGGTGCAGAAGGCGCCATCCAAGGTGCGCAAGCTGATCGACGCGAATACCAACTCAGAAGGCTGGGCGCATTACACCGAGCAGATGATGCTGGATGAAGGGTACGGCAACGGCGATTTGAAATTGCGGCTGGGCCAGTTGCAGGATGCGCTGCTGCGTAACGCACGGTACATCGTGGGTATTGAAATGCACACCGGCCGGATGAGTTTCCCCCAGGCCGTGGACTTCTTCGTGAAGGAGGGATATCAAACGCGCGCCATCGCCGAAGAGGAGACCAAACGCGGCGCCTCCGACCCGACTTACCTCTACTACACGCTGGGCAAATTGGAGATTCTGAAACTGCGGGAGGATTACAGGAAGTTGCGTGGCGACCAGTTCCAACTGCTGGAATTTCACGACAGGTTTCTCGCGCAAGGATGCCCTCCGGTCAAAATCATCCGGCGCGCCATGCTGGGGAACGATAGTCCGGTCCTGTGATCCCTCAATTTCCGGTGTACCTGTTCGATATCGACGGCACGTTGCTCGATTCGGCTCCGGACATTTGTGGCGCGCAGAGTGAAGTGCTGGCCGCGGCCGGGTGCCCGCCAGTCACGTTCGAGTTCCTGCGAAGCTTTATCGGGCTCGAACTGCGGGCGCTATTCCGGTCGGTGATTCCAAATATTACGGATGAAGAGCTGGCCAAACTGAGCGAGCAGTACTCGGCGAACTATCGCGGAAGGCGGCACGCGGGTACGCACTTGTATCCCGGGGTGCGTGAGGCGCTCGCTGTGCTGGGCGGCCGGAAATCGACGGCCACGACGAAGAGCACCGCGGGGACGAAGATGGTGCTGGAGTACTTCGGCCTGTTGCAGCATTTCGATCATGTGCAGGGCAGTGACGGGATTCGGTGCAAGCCCGCGCCCGATGTCGTGAACGCTGCCATTGCGGGGCTGGGCGCAAGGCTGGAGGATTGCGTGCTGGTTGGGGACTCGCCGGCCGACATGGAAGCCGGCCGCGCCGCGGGTGTCAAGATCTGTGCCGTGACTTACGGCTACGGGGACCCCGCGGAACTGGCCAAATGGCGGCCCGACTACCGGATTTCGGATCTGCGCGAGTTGGTGGGATGATGGTTTTTTTAACCGCACAATAAGGAGCAAGAGATATGGCAGAGAGTTTTCCGCGCCGCGATTTCCTGAAGACTTCAGCCGCCGTAGCACTAGCCGCGCCCGCCGTTTTGCGGGCCCAGAACGCCAACGACAAGCTGAACATCGGCTGGATCGGCGTGGGCACGCGCGGTTACGCCGGCCTCGACTGGTTGCACACGGCGGTGCCCGAAAACATTGCCGTGACCGCGATCTGCGATACGTACACCGGACACCTGGCGAGGGCCAAGGACCGCGTCCAGACGATCTACGGGATCACGCCCAAAACCTACAACGACTATCGGGAACTGCTCGCGGACAAGTCGATCGACGCTGTTTTCATCATGACGCCCGAGCACCTGCACCACGATATGACGATCGCGGCGCTGCGAGCCGGCAAGAATGTGTACATTGAAAAGCCGCTGGCGCACACCATCGAAGAGGGCTTCGACATCGTTAACGAGTGGAAGAAATCCGGAAAGATCGTGCAGGTGGGAACGCAAAACCGCAGCTCTTCGCTCTACAAGAAAGCCAAGGAAATGGTGGAGCAGGGGCAGATCGGCGACATTCACTACGTCCGCGCATTCTGGTACCGGAACTCGGCGCCGAACGATCCGGCATGGCGCTATAACGTTCCGCCGGAAGCCAATCCCGAGAACACGGACTGGCCGAAGTTTCTCGGGCCCGCGCCGAAACGCCCATGGGATGCGCAGCGATATTTCCAATGGCGGCTTTATTGGGATTACTCCGGCGGCATCTCGACCGACCTGCTGGTGCACCAGACCGACATCGTCAACTTCGTAGTGAGCAAAACGGTCCCTCTGACCTGCATGGCTTCGGGCGGCATTTACCGCTGGACCGATAAAACCGATGACCGCGATGTGCCCGACACGTTGAGCGCGATCTACGAATATCCGGATCACTTCCACATTAACTACAGTTGTTACTTCGGCAACGTGCACTACGGTTACGGCGAGGAGTTCTGCGGCAATGAAGGCACCATCGAGGTGCATAACCGGCAAGATCTTTACTTCTACCCGGAAAAGTACCGGAACGCGGATGCACACATCACTTCGCGTCCCGAGGTGCACTTGAACGGCCTGAAGGATTTCGGCGAGCAGGACGGCGCCATCAACCACTTCCGCAATTTCATCGAGGCCGTGCAGGGCAAAGGGACCGTGATCGCGCCGCCCACCGTCGGCCAGCAGGCGGCCATCTCCGGCCACATGGCCACGCTGTCATTTAAGAACAGCAAGAAGATCATCTGGGACGACAAAACCGACAAGTATCACTTCGCGTAAACTGCCCGCGCGGTGGGCGTTTTTGGTACCATTACCCACCATGTCCACCGCTGTCTCCAAGGGCCGCCTGATCACCGCAGCCATTCTCGCGATCTTCGTCTACGGCATGATCGCCTCCATAGCAGGCACGATCGTGCCCGACGTCTCCAAACGTTTCGGCCTGACTCCCGAGCAGATCGGCAACGTGTTTCTAGCCCAAGCCGTCGGGCTGATCATCGCGTCCGTCTCGGTAGGGCCGCTGCTCGATAACAAGGGCAAGAAAACCGGATTATTGCTCGGCTTCATCTTGATCGCGATCGCGCTGTTCGCGGTGCCGAACTCGACCGGCTACTACATGATCATGCCGTTCATGCTGCTGCTCGGTTTGGGTGGCGGCATCATCGTGACGGCGGCGAACTCTCTTGTGAGCGATATCAGCGAGGAGCGGCGCGCTTCCACCTTAAACCTGCTGAACCTATTTTTCGGACTCGGCGGCTTGGCGACGCCTTTCATCGGCGCGAACCTGCTGAATCACAACACCATCGCGCTTTGTTATCTGATCGCCGGGCTTACGATTGCGACGCTCGTGCTGCACATCTTTACCGCAATGCCTCCGCCCACGGGCGAGCGCGGCTTCAGATTTTCGGAAGCCGGCCCGCTGCTCGGCCGACCGGCTCTCTTCTTGCTTTCGCTGCTGTTATTCCTCTACGTCTCATGCGAAGTGGGCGTCTGGAACTGGCTGCCCAAACACCTGGAAGCGCAAGGAATCGCACCGGGCACGGCGCTTAATATCCTGTCGCTAGGTTTCGCGCTGGGCTTGCTGATCGGCCGCGTGGTGGTTTCGCGCATTCTCATCAGGGTGCCCGCCGCAAAGGTGACTTTATTTGCGGCAGTCCTGATGGCTGTCACGACATATGGAATGCTGCAAACCAATGACGCCACCGTGGCCGCCGTCCTCGTCTTCCTGGCAGGCGTGGCGATGGCGCCGGTTTTTCCGACAACGCTCGCCATGGTGGGTGATGCCTTCCCGCGCATGACAAGCACGGCCATGGGCATGGCGATCACTACGGGGTGGATCGGTCTTGCGGTCAGCTCGAGCATCATCGGAGCCATCGCAGGAACCGATCCCAAGCGCATCAAAACGGCGTTGCTGGTGCTCCCGGTGTTTTCCGTGCTGATGATCGTGGTGAATCTGGCGGTGCGGCCGATGTTGAAGGCAAAACACCAACTGACGGCGGTTTAAGGGTTCCTCGAAAAACTCCCCGCAGCGTTCGCTTGACGCCGCTGCTAACGCATGCCATGTTCTTGTTATATGAGCACCTTCACGGTGATTGTTCATCGGGAGCCAGCGGGCGGCTTCTGGGGCGAAGTCCCCAGTCTCCCCGGGTGCTATTCCCAAGGCGATACCGTGGAAGAGTTGCTTGCCAATCTGCGCGAAGCGGTCGCTGGGACGCTCGAGGTTATGCGAAGGATGCCAATCTGACTTGGTAAGCTGATTTGCCCGCGGAGCTGCCCTACACGACGCGCGCTTTGCGCACAGCACTGGCCGTTTCGGATTTCGCTGGTTTCCGCAGAGGAGCGGTGGTGAAGCGCCGCAACTGGTCGGTTACGCACACCAGAAACATTGGCTGGCGCGCATTCTTAAGCAGATCGATGATGCGGTCCGGGCTTTCTTCCAGGAAGATGGAACGCCCGTCGGTGAGCAAGTGCACTTCCGATTCGCTGGCCAGCGCGTCGCCCAACCGCTTGCCCATTTCCTTTTGCAGATATTTCAGCACCCGCCGGATTTTCTGTAGGGAGAAGCCTTTGCGCCGTAACTCGGCGATCACCGAAATCTCCACCACTTCCTCCGGCATATAGACACGCTTGTGCCCATCCTGCCGCGGCGAGACTACCTTGCGTTCGTCCCACCATTGCAACTGCCGGAGGCTGACGCCGGAAATCCTGGCAACCTCGTTGCTGGTATAGCGTTCCTCATTGGGCAACGCCGCAGGTCGGATTTTTCTTGCTTTGAACATTTCGACAAGATCGCGTTTCGCAACTCGGACGCTATTCAGGATTGTACTGGAGAGTTCGCACAAGTCAACTTTTTTTTCTGGACTTTCCCTTGTCCCCGCGCCCGCAGGAGAGTATAACACGGCTTGCCGCTCCGAACGCGCCTGTTGGGACCGTGTTAACATAAGCCATACCCTTTTAATCCTTTTGAGGTTTTTGTGGCCGGAAGAATCACGCGAAAAGAGCTGAAGACCGACAAATTTGCGGTTGAAGTCGAACACACAGTTGATTTTGTAGCCGGGCATCGCCGCCAGTTGGTCCTTTACGGCTCGATCGCTGTCGCTGTCGTCGCCATCTCCGTGGTTATTTATTTCTACATGCGCCAACAGCAGACGGTGCGGGCGCGGGCCTTGGCCGATGCCATCGAGATTCAGCAAGCTCCGATCGGTCCACCCAATCCCGGCGCGCTTATGACCTTTCCCACCGAGGATGCCAAACGCGCTGCCGAGACCAAAGCTTTCAGCGAGTTGGCCGCCAAGTACGCGGGCTCCGGCGAAGGCTCGGTTGCCAAGTATTACTTGGGTACCATCGCGTCGGATCAGGGCAAAATGGCTGACGCAGAGAACCTCTTTCTGGATGCCGCCGCCAGCGGCGACAAAAATTACGCTTCACTCGCGCGTTTCTCCCTCGCCCAGGTTTATCTGGGGCAAAAGCGTCAGGCTGACGCGGAAGCCATCTTGCGCGACCTGATGGCGCATCCCACACTATTTGTGTCGAAGGAGCAGGCGACCATCGAACTGGCCAAGTGCCTCGGGCCGACCAAGCCCGCCGAGGCCAAGAAATTGCTCGATCCGCTCCGCGCTGGGACCGGCCCCGTCGCCCAGGCCGCCATGGCCGCAACCCCCGACGTGTCCGGCCAGTAGGCGCTGGGAGCCGTGCTCGCCCGCCTTCGCTTCCCGGTCCGGAACAGCTTCGGGCGCCGCTATCCGGAGCCGGACCACCCGTACCGCAACGCCTTCCAGCGCGATCGCGACCGTATTATTCACGCTCGTGCGTTTCGCCGGCTCGAAGCCAAGACGCAAGTGTTCACGCCCGGTTTGTCCGACCATTTCCGCAACCGGCTGACGCACACCATTGAGGTTTCGCAGATCGCGCGCACCGCCGCGTCAGTCCTCGGCCTGGACGAAGACCTCACCGAAGCCCTGGCGCTGGTCCACGATATCGGCCACCCGCCCTTCGCTCACGCCGGGGAAGAAGAATTGAACCGCCAGATGCGCCGGTTCGGCGATCGTTTCGATCACAACATCCACGCTCTGCGCATTGTCGAAACGTTCGAGCAGCGCTACGCGCGCTTTCCGGGCCTCAACCTGACTTTTGAGGTGCGCGAAGGCATGGCCAAGCACTCCCGCGATTTCGCGCCCGGTGAGGTGGCGGAACTGGAAGAATATCTCCCCGGCCAGCGGCCGACGCTCGAAGCCCAGCTCATCGATCTCGCCGATGAAATCGCCTACAACACCGCCGATCTCGACGATGCCTTTTCCGCCCGCTTGGTCGACGCCGGAGAAATCGCCGCGGAAGTGCCTGCCTATGCGGCCATCTACGAGACCATCGAAATGCAGTTTCCGGGCGCAGCGCCTCGCGAAAAATTCTATGAAGTGCTGCGCCAGTTGATTGATACCTTGGTTTCCGGTCTGATCGATGGCACCGTCGAGCTAGCCACGGCTTCGGGCGTCGAGAACGCCGATGCCGTCCGGCACTATCCTCGCCGCGTGGCCGCATTCACCGCTGCCGCGCAAAACACGAGCCGTGAGTTGAAGACTTTCCTGCACCGTCACCTGTATTCCTCTCCCGTGCTCGAAGAGAGCCGCCATCACTCCGCGGCCATGATGGCGCAGCTTTTCCAGTTCCTCCTGGACCACCCCGACCGGCTTCCGGATGACTATCGCGAGCGCGCCGAAGCCGAGCCGCCGCACCGTCTGGTCTGCGACTACATCGCCGGCATGACCGATTCCTTCTTCCATCGCACCTTTGAACAGATGCTTGGCCCTACTCCTCCACGGTCGTGAAATTCGACACCTCCGCCGAGCGCACGCCGTAGACTTTCAGAATCTGCCGGCAGATCTCCGCCCCCCGTTTTTGCGGCTTCTCTTCTTCGTCGTGCTCGATCTCCACTTTGATGAACAGGTTCGTAACGGCCACGCGCCCCCCTCCTCTATACTAGAAAAATGTCCTGCGCTATTTGCCACACACGCCGCCCCCGTCGCTTCTGTCCCGGCGTGCGCGGGGAAATCTGCACGACGTGCTGTGGCACCGAACGGGAAGTCACGATCGATTGCCCGCTCGACTGCGCCTACCTTCGCGAAGCCCATCAGCACGAAAAGAAAGAGCCCGCCGATCCGCACAGTTTTCCCAATCAGGACATCCGCGTCACCGAGGATTTCCTGCGCGATCATGAGCCGCTCCTGCTGTTTCTCGCGCGCGCTCTGCTCGACGCCGCGCTCGCTACCTCGGGAGCTACCGATTTCGATGTGCGCGACGCTCTGGATGCGCTTGTCCGCACCTATCGCACGCTCGAAAGCGGCGTCTACTACGAAACTCGCCCAGACAATCTAATCGCCGCCAATATCTGCCGTCTGCTGCAAGCCGCGATCGACGAGTTCCGCAAACAGGAACCGGAGAAAACCGGCATGACGCAAACCCGCGACGCCGATATCCTCGGCCTGCTTGTTTTTCTCCAGCGCCTTGAGCTCGACAATAACAACGGCCGCAAACGGAGCCGCGCCTACCTGGATTTTCTCAGCAGCTTCTTCCCCGGCGAGCCCTTGGCTGCCGGACCGGCCAGCCCGTCGTTGATCGTGCCATAGCGCTTGCGGGCTAGTACTGCGGGATAGCCCTCGAAAACCCGTGCTAACCCCAGGCCCCCTGGCACCTCGCCTTTCTTTGTGGTACTTGTATTGTCCTGGAGGGGGGCTATGTCACGAGTCAAGGACGTCCTTGCCAGCGGGAGTTGTACTCGGTCGAACCCCAGATGACCGTCGCGGAAGTGGCGCATCGCATGGCCGAACTGCATGTTGGCGCTATTCTGGTGATGGACGGCGGGGAATTGAAGGGGATTTTCAGCGAACGCGATTTTCTGGTTCGCGTCGTCGTGGGGGGCCGTGATCCGATCGCGACCACAGTCTCCGAAGTCATGACCACCAACGTGTTCACCATTGACGCAACCGTCGGCATGGAGGAGGCCATGGAGACCATGCGCGTCCACAACTGCCGCCACCTGCCGGTGACGGATGACGGCCGCGTGGTGTCGTTCCTGTCCATGCGCGACCTCATGAATTTCGCGCTGGAGCAGAAGACCGAAGAACTGCACCACATGCGCGCCTACATTCACGGCGCCGGCGGCTAGCGCGGTGAGTCGGAGGTTCGCCAGATAACTCGCTGGTGGGGCGGACGCCCTCGTCCGCGCCCGGACCCCTGGTCCGGCTTCGTCCTCACACGAGGCCGGAAGCGCTTTCCGAGCCTCGCCTGTGGTGCCCGGCGTCAGCCTCAACAACATTTGCGATACTCGAAAGGTAACGATGTCCGCGACTGCCATCGTCGTCTTCGCCCACGGCTCGAGTATTGAATCCGCGAATGAGTCCGTCCGCCGTCTTGCCGAGAATCTCCGGCGTGACGGCGGATTTGATCTCGTGGAAGCCGCGTTTCTGGAGCAAGGCGACCCGGATCTTGCCGCCGCCGTGGCCGCGGTGATCGGCCAGGGCGCCACGCGTATCATTGTTGCGCCGTATTTTTTGACACTCGGTGTTCACCTACAGCGCGATCTGCCTAAGATTGTCGCCGGCTTGGTCCGCATGCATCGGGGTGTGGAGATTCGCATCGCTCCGCCGCTCGACGGCCATCCCGCGCTCGGCGCCATACTCAAGGAAAGGGCGAAGGAAACGCTCGCCGCAGGAAAACCCAATTGAGAGTCAGGCTGTTAGAATCCCGTGAGATTGCCCCCGAGATCCGCCATTTCGTCTTCGAATTGCCGGAGGTTGCCCAATTCCTGTTCGTCCCCGGCCAGTGGGTTTCCTTCGAAGAGAACGTCAACGGCCAGCCGGTGACTCGGGCTTATTCCATCGCTTCTCCACCGTGCGGAAACCGTTTCGAACTGTGCCTCAATCGGGTCCAGGGCGGCCACTTCTCGCCGTACTTGTTTAGCATGCAGCCGGGCGAGACGGTCGAGATGCGTGGTCCGTTCGGCACGTTCGTCTGGCGCGAGCCGCCGCAGGATTCGGTCTTGGTGGCCACCGGCACCGGAATCGCTCCGTTCCGCGCCATGCTTCCCGGCCGCCTGGCGAAAGATCCATTACACCGCACCACTCTCTTGTTCGGTGTCCGCCACGAACACAGCCTGCTCTACCGCGACGAGTTCCAGGAGCTGGAGCGCCAGCATTCCAATTTCCACTTCTGGCCCACGCTCACGAATCCTGGTTCTGCCTGGAGCGGCCGCACTGGCCGCGTACAACAGCATATCGAGCGCGCCATCGGCCCCAGCCGCGACATCGACGTCTACATTTGCGGTCTGCGTGAGATGGTAGATGCCGTCCGCAACATGCTCAAGAGTCTGGGCTTCGAGCGCCGGCGCATCATTTACGAAAAGTACGACTGACCCATGGACGCTCTCCGCCTCAGTGAAATCGAAGCGCGCGTGCTAGGTTCGCTGGTGGAAAAGGAAACCGCCACACCCGAGTACTATCCGCTTTCGCTACACGCGCTCGCGGCCGCCTGCAATCAGAAATCGAACCGCGAACCGGTGATGTCGCTTGACGAAGACACCGTGTACTCCGCTCTCGAAACCCTCCGCTCCAAAGGCCTCATGCTGGATATCAGCGGCGGGGATCATCGCGTGCACAAGTACGCGCACCGCCTGGGCGAGGTTTTTAACTTTGACCGCCGCGAGCAGGTGCTGCTCTGTGTGCTGATGCTTCGCGGGCCGCAGACCGTCGGTGAGCTGCGCGGCCGTACCGAGCGTCTCCATAACTTTGACAGTCTCGCTGAGGTAGAATCGACCCTCGGCCGATTGGCCGAGCGCACGCCGCCACTGGTGAAGAAACTAGCCCGACGTCTCGGCGAAAAGGAGCCTCGCTTTGCCCACCTGCTCTCGGGCGATGTTGAAAGCGCCGAACCCGCCGTCCCCCCGCCGCCACGCTCCTCGCCGCTCGAAGCTCGGGTCACTCAGCTAGAGTCCGATCTCGCCGAACTAAGACTCCAGTTTGAGAATTTCCGGAAGAGCTTCGAGTAGCCCGTTTTCCCCGTAATCCTGTTGGCCCTGCGGCGCGATTAGTCGATCACCAGCCCATACTCCCGGAGCAACTCTCGCGACGGAGTGTAAAGCCGGATAAAGTAATTTCCGGGCCTCAACCCTTTCGTTAGCGACGTCTTTATGCGCCCCTCCGAAGCAGCGGCCCGGGACTGTGCTTGCACGCGCCCCATGGCATCCACTGTCTCCACCGCATAGAGAGGATAGGCAGGCCTTTAATGTCCAGGCTCAGCTCCAACACCCTGCGCGCTGGTGCATGGAGCACTTCGGAGCTACGGCTGGTTTCGAGTACCAACGCCACCGGCGGAGACAGTGCCGCTGGGTTGAGCCACAGGCGCAGTGCCAGTCCGGCTAGCGCTACGGTGACAAGCGCCATGATCCAACCCAGCCGCCGAACGATCAGCGCGCCGGAAACGCGTGTCCACAGCCTCTTTCGCGATTCGTCCTGATCCTCCAGCCGCGCGGCCGCACCCTTCATGGCCGCATGGTACGCATCAATCTCCTTTAAATGGTCCTGACATCGGGAGCAAACTAGCAAGTGCTCCTCCAGTTCACCCAGAACCGGCTCCTCCAAGGAACCCAAAGCATAGCTCTCCAGCGATTCTTCACTGGCGTGACCGTTTGTACCTAGTTGCATGACAGCACCGTCCCCGGTTTGTGGGACCGACCCCCACAAACGTGTAGTCTTTCACTCCCCAGCCACCTCTCAAGTAAAACGCAACACATCCCGGCGCGCCAATCGCCGCTTGCCCAGCTCCCCAAACCGGGCCTTGGCGCGCGATTTCAGCAACCGGAATTGTGTTTCCGTCAAGTTCATCTGAGCACAGATCTGTTCCTGTGGTTGCTCCAGCAAATAGAAACGCGTCAGGATCTCGCGGTCGCGCTTGGAAATACTGTTCAAGACTCTGCGCGGTATCTCCTCGTGTTGCTGGCGAATCGCGGTCTCCTCCGGGTCGCGGTTCAGGTCGACTACCGTCGTTCCCGATTCGATCCCCACCTGCTGCCGGCGAGTGTGCACCGCCTCATCGATATGGCCGGCCACCAGGCGCCGCACGACGGTGCGAACAAACCCCATGAGCCGCTCCGGCTCCCGCAGTTAAAGCTTCAGTGTTAAATCCAGCCATTAGATCCCCCTACAGATCTCCGTTGACAAAATATGTGGCCCAGTATTGCGGATCGGACCGCCATCCGCCCGCGCGCAACATGTCGAGCTGCGCCCTCCGCAGGGCAACGGCCGGCCCGGCGTCAGGGGTCTCACGAAAGTGTTTGTAAAAGTCGATAAACAGAACGCCGCGATCGTCCGGCGTCGGCCAATGGCTCGCTACTACCGCGCGCGCCCCGGCCGCCAGCCAGGCGCGCGTGAGGCCCATCAAGCCGGATGCGGGCAGCGCATCCGCGGAACTGCAACCGCTAAGAACGACCAGCCCCGGCGGAATCTTGGAGCGCGTGATCTCTAGTGGGCCCATCCATTGCGGATCGCTCGAACCGGCGAGAGTCAGGGCGATCATGCTGTAGTGCGGAGGTGCGCTGGCTTGGCGAAAATGGGCGGCGATATGAATCACCGAGGGTTGCTCGTGAAAGGCGGAGCGCAGACGTTCTGGAGAAGCCGCAGCTCCTTCCAGCAACGTAGCCGTCCCTGGCTGTGGATTCCACGCGCGAGCGCAGGCTTCCACTTCTGCCGCGGTACCGGGCAGGCGCGTCAGCACAGGGCTGCGCTGTGCCGCCGTGGCGGCTGAGACGATCCACGGGGGAAAACTCGGTCGCTGGTTCTGAGTGCCTTTCCAACGGGGGTCGGTGGTGTTGTAAATAGCGTCCCCCACTCCCAAGAATCTTCCGGTGAGGATGTCACACCAGTCTGGTGTGTGTTCTGCCACCAGCCTCAGCGCGCCCGTGGTGAGATCGATCGCGTGGCGCTCGGCCAGGTATATCGCACCGCCTCCGCTCGAGCCGATCACGAGAGCCGCGAACGGAACGTGAAATAGCTGCTCGTCAAGCGCGAGGATCCATCGTGGCTTGTCCCGGAAGGCCGGATCGAGCTGGCCGAACAGCTCTTGATACAGACGGCGGCCCTCGCACTCATCGTCCCTTGCTCCCGTTCGAACTGCGTCTGAGAATCGTTCCGCGTGCAGGGCCAGATCAGTCTTCCCCAGCAAGGCGTACACGCGGAACCGGGTGCGGTCGATGGCCCACAGGAAAGACTGCCGTTCACCCAGGTGGAAACTGAGCAGCACGGCATCTGCTGGCAGGCGCTTCTGAATCTGGTCTGCTACACCGGCGCTGTTTATCTCCGCGCTGGCGCCCGCGCTTGCCTCCATCTCGAGTATGGCCGAGCGGACATGGCGCATCTCTTGCCGCAGAGGCGCACTGTCTCCGTTCAGGCGTTGGACTTCGATGGAATGTAGCTGCGCCAGCGCCGCCCAATACTCCGGGGGCATTGCTTCCCGCCAATTGCGAGGCAGTGCCTGCAACACGTGAAGACTCGCCGCCCGGTTCTCTTCGGCTGCCTCAAACGTCTCGCGCGCCAGGTCCTCGCGGCCCGTGGCGAAATACAGCTGGTTGCCCACTTCGATAAAAGAGGAATAGATTTGATTGAGCTGAATTTCGGAACTCACCCGCGTGAAGTCTGCTGGCAGCACCTCGAGCCGCCACTGCCGGGCAACGTCTAGAGCGGCTCGAAACTCGCTGAACGCTTCAGTAGTGCGCCCCAGCGCGAGGAGTGCCTGGCCACGGGCGTGGCGCAAGGCCCAAAGTGAGATCCGGCTGTCAGGATGATGTCCTGGTTCGAGCGTTGCATCCAGCAGATGCAGAGCGGATGCCGCATCTCCCTGGAGTAGCCGCAGCCTTCCGAGATTGTAGTAGGAGCTATCGAGCTTAGCCAGCCGGTGCATCTTTCGCAGCCGGAAGCTTCCGTCAACGCCCGATCTGCGTCCCTCAGCGCACCGTGAGCCAGGAGCTCTTCTCCGTAGTGATCCCAAGCTTCGGCGGCGGTCGAAAGATTCCCCTCACGCTCCGCCATCACAATCGCCCGGTCCATTGCGGCTGCGGATTCTTCGAGGCGCCCCTGCCGTGCCCGGACGATTCCCAGTTGAATCTGGGCCCGCGCTATGCCGTCGGTGAAGCTCCCTCGATTCGCGTCCGCGAGTGCCCGCTCCGCTGCATCGGCCGCCGCGTCAAGGTCTCCCATCACGAAGTACAGGCTGGAAATGTTGACGCCAAGGCTTCCGAGGTTCACCCAGTCCGCGACACGCTCCGACAACCGCCTGGCCTCCAGCCATACCTGGAGAGCGTCCCGGTAGCGAAACAGGCCGTGATCGCAGGCGCCTATCCATGTCAGGCTCCGGCCCGCGTGCAGCAGATCGCCGCTCTGCCGGTCTGCGGTGTAAACACGCTGAAAAAGCGTCTCAGCTTGCAAATATTTCCTGTCTTGATAAAGAGCAGACGCCTGTCGACGCAAGTCTTCTCTTGCCGTGGAGGGTGAGTTGCCAGACTGCCCGAAGGGCCTTATCTTTTGGGTGGGACCGGTCCTGTGCACCGACCCGACGCCAGCGAGGAATAGGAGACAGCACACTCCGCTGCTTACCCTGTTTATCACTTTCGCCGGATGAGGGAGACTTTAAGTGTCTCCGAAGATAACCTTGATTAATTATCTTCGGAGAATCATACCAGAGTTTGCTGTATGGAAGGCAACTTTAATTTGGGGGGATGTGTTTACGCGCGCCGGTGTAGCGCGCCGAAGTGCTAACTGCCCCATGCTTGACTAGCTCGTCAACGAACCGGAGGCGGAACTACAATGATCGGGTCTGTCCCCATATATCCTTTCACTTCCATGATGGAGTACGGAAGCGTTCTAGTCCGAAGTTAGCCGACGAGTAATCAGGCAAACTTCCCTTTGGAAAGTTAAGTGACTGAATTGGTGCTTTTTAAATATGCTCGAGGTTTGTGATCGGTCCGCAGCGTAGACGAGGAATAGCTCGGCTTGGTCTGTGGCTATGTGCGAATCATCTGGCGCAGGTCACCGGCGTCGCGCGCGGCGAGTACAATTTCATTGACGCGATAGATATCCCGAAGCTCTAGTACCGCGGGCTGGCCTTTATATACCGAGTTTAGAAAATCGAGAAAGAGCGATCCGTTGGGCGGCAACTCTGAAATCAGTTGCGGCGGATGCCTGTCTGTCATGAGGGTAACACCCGTAGCTGCTTGATATTCAGCGACGCCGCGAGTGCCGGCTAGACGTAGCCGATCATCGCCCCAAGCTGTTGCGGTGTCAGGCCGAAGGTAGTCCATGTGCAGCGCCGCTGTACCTCCGTTATCCAGGCGGAATATGGTAGCGGTAGTATTCTCCATCTCACGCAGGAAAGGGAAACCCACACGGCCTTGGACCGATATGGTGTCGATCAGCTCTCTCCCGCTGGTCCAACGCATCAGGTCAACCATGTGTACCGCAATATAGGGGATGGTTCCCCCAAATGAGGAGCGGTGGCACATCCACTCCGGGCGGTCGCCCAGTTTATAGGATTTCTGTGCAGCGATCTGCGCGACTTCGCCGATTGCACCCGAATCGACGATTTGTTTGAGTGCCCGATACTGCGCTTCGAACCGCATGGAGATGAGCATGGTGAGACGGACGCCGTTTTCCGCGACGGACCGTTTGATGCGTTCCAGGTCCGCGCTGGTAATGGCGAGCGGTTTCTCGGCGACGATGTGCAGTTTACGCTGGGCGCACGCGACCACGATTTCCGCACGCTCCCCGTTGGTTCCGCAGATACCCACCATGTCGAGCCTTTCGTGATCGAGGAGCTCCCGCCAGTCGCGGTACGCGCGAGCGGACGGATGTTTGGCGCGGACCTCGTCCATCAAATTTGGATTGGGGTCCTGGATCGCCACCAGTTCAACATCCGGGAGATAATTCATGGGATCGAGAATCTCGGTGGTGTGGCCCTCGAGGCCGAGGATGGCCAGCCGCACCTTCTGCGGCAGCCGCACCAGTGGCTCGCCAGCCGCCTGCGCAGCCAGCGCCACGCCCCCGATCCAAGCCCGCCGCGTTAAGTGTCGCATGCAGCGATTCTGACACAACCTCGCCGGTTGTAATAAGATATCCGCTTCGGTCCCCTATGCAGCATATCCTCTCGATCGTTCTTTTTACGCCCCTGGTTGGGCTGATCGTTTTGCTCTTCATTCCCGGCTCGAATCCGCGAGCAGTGAAGCTCTGGGCCAACGTGGCGTCGTTTATCGGCTTCCTGGTTTCACTGCCGCTGGTATTTCAATTCGACCGCACGAAAGACTTTCAGTTCGTGGAGCGCGCGGATTGGATTCCGTCGATTGGCGCGTCGTATCACCTGGGCATCGACGGCTTCTCGCTGCTGCTGGTGATGCTGACCACGGTGCTCGGCTTTCTCTCGATTCTGTCGAGCTGGACCGCGATTCAGGACCGCTTGAAGGAATACTACGCGTTCTTTCTGCTGTTGCAAGCCGCGATGCTGGGCGTCTTCATGTCGCTCGATTTCCTGCTGTTCTTCGTGTTCTGGGAAACGGTGCTGGTGCCGATGTACTTCATCATCGCCATCTGGGGCGGTGCGCGCCGCACATACGCCGCGATCAAGTTCATCATTTATACCTTCATCGGCTCCGTGCTGATGTTCCTCGGCATCCTCACCCTCTACTTCCAGTACTTCAGCCAGTATCAAACCTACTCGTTCGACATCGCCGACCTCATGAAAGCTAACCTGCCCGCGGGCATGGCGTGGTGGGTATTCTGGGCGTTCTTCATAGGCTTCGCGGTGAAGGTACCGATGTTCCCGTTCCACACCTGGCTACCCGACGCGCACACCGAAGCGCCCACGGCGGGCTCGGTGATTCTGGCGAGCGTTCTGCTGAAGATGGGGACGTATGGATTCCTGCGCTTCTCGCTACCGCTGCTGCCTGACACCTCGAAGAACCCGACGGTGGTCAACATCATCGCGATTCTCTCCATCATCGGCATCGTGTACGGGGCGCTCGCGTGCCTGATGCAGAAGGACTGGAAGAAGCTGGTGGCGTACTCGTCGGTGAGCCACCTTGGGTTCTGCACGCTCGGCATCTTCGCGCTAAATCCGGCGGGCATTCAGGGATCGATCATCCAGCAGATCAATCATGGCATTTCGACCGGGATGCTCTTCTTGATCGTGGGGATCGTCTACGAGCGGCGGCACACGCGCGAGATTGCGGAGTACGGCGGCCTGCTGCGCGTGATGCCGATTTTCACCATCGTCTTTCTGATTGCCGCGCTGAGCTCGATGGGGATGCCGCCGCTCAACGGCTTCATTGGCGAGATCACGATTCTGCAAGGCGCTTACCAGATGTCCATCAACTGGGCATTCTGGGGCGTAGTGGGCATCGCGTTGGGTGCGGCGTACCTCATTTGGCTCTTCCAGCGAACGATGCTTGGCGACCTTTCCGAGAAGAACCAATCGCTGAAAGATCTCTCCTGGCGCGAGATCGCGGTCTTCGTGCCACTCATCGCGTGGGCGTTCTGGATCGGCTTGAATCCGAATCCGTATTTCCGCGTTCTAGAACGGCCGACGGCGCAGATCGTGGAGCGAGTGCGGCCAGGGTACTACGCGGAGCATCATTTGGCGAACCCGCTGACGGAGACTGTGGCGGAGCGGTGAAGGAGAGCTGCCGAGTTTTAGACGGCGAAAGCTCTGAGCACTCGGTCCTTCACCTGGGTCCAGTCGTCACTGCTGAGATGTCCAATCACTGTGACGTTTGATCGGTGAAGCGTGAGCACATAAGTGCGAAAGCACGATTGGGCGCGTAGGCCTGCGGCTTGCCAGTCGAGGAGAAGGTAATCGGTCGATGCCAGTGGCGAAGGGATTTTGGTCGTCAAAATACCTACGATCACGTCGGGACGTTCCGTCAGGTATATCTCGCTCGCGATGACAACCGCGGGGCGCACCTTCGTCTCGACGGCTCCTGGCAGCATCGCACAACCACGTCGCCCGGCTTCAAGCCGAATCTTCTTGCTCGGCAGCCTCGGCGGAGCGCACTGAGGCAGCGGTGAACTCCTCAAGATCCGAATCAGACCAGGAATCAGACCAGTCGATTGCCGTGTTTGGAGCAAGAGCAGCAAGCCTCCGCACTAGCGCTGCCAGTTCCTCCGCAGTAGCCGGAGGAAGGCGCCGGAACGAGTCCACGAGAACCTCTTCGTCTGCGCTGAGTTGCATCCGTCCTCGAAACCAGTATACGATCGTTATTTTCGCTTGGCACGGGAATGCGGCCGAGTACTACGCGCCTCAAATGGCGGCCTCCTCGGAGTGCGTTTCCTTCTGGTGCTCTGACTCCTTCTGGGGATCCTGCAGATATGAAATCAGTTCTTCGAGGACTATCACCTGGAACGCGGGTGTCCCAGAAACCGCGTGGACAAACGCGTGAGTAAAACCGTGGAATTGCCTATGGTGTAGGTTTCGATCATCCAAGTAGGAGACGACGTCGAAGTAGCCCTTCCACTTGTCGCCCATCTGCCAAACGACAGCAAGCCCGACGTCGTTTGGGTTCTTCGTTCCGTTGTTGAATTCCTCGATTAGCGCATCTAGCGAGTGCTTGTACTCGAGCACCTGCACAGGCGATTCGATGGGTTCAGTTATACCGGCGAAAACTTCACGTGTGACACCGAGAGGGTTCTCCCCCGAACGAATGTATTTCTCAAATGGGGGCTCCATGTGAATTCGGAATAGCCCATCGTACTGATTAAATTGGCTAGAGGATAGAAGTTGTATACCACGAATTAGGCCAGAAGACAGCATTTGATTGAATAGGGCGACGACGTCCTGTTCAACAATCGGGAGGGATCTGATGGGTAGCTCCTCAGTAGGCATGAAGAGCCCTGCTCCTTTGATCGCGAGGGGAAACCTCTTCTCGTGCTCCCGCTGGTCGTCGATCCACTGAGTCAGTTTCATTTGTTGGAGCAAGGCCGGGGCGCCTGTGTTCCTACGCAGGAGGCGTCCGTGGTATTTTCTAAAGGCTGTTACCGCGGAAACCGACAACTTCTCGGCAAGAACTGTGTGTTCAGGCTGAAAACCCTTGCGCCCCAGATCAGGTTCGGCGTTTTCGATTGCCTTGGGGCATGTGCTTCGTAGCCTGCTGCAGTCCGCCTCTCAGGATTCGTGATCCCTTCCCAAGTTTCAAAATCTCATCGCTATAGTGATCCCAAAGATCCGTGGAGAAGCCCATAAAGACATAAATTTTTAGGCCCAAGTCTGCAACCATGGCCTCTTCTTGTGCATTCAGGGATGACTTGATTGGGCTTCGGTCTTTCAAGACGTCCTCACCGGTCCATTCCCCCCAGAGCCCATTCAATCCGGTGAATCGCGGTGGGATCCTGGTGAGATCCTGCCCTTTAGCGGCTGTCGCCTCTTGATCTTTGAGGAATTCTCGCAGGTCGGCGGTTTTACCGAGCACCTCGTGCGGGTACAAATAGCGTGGTTTGTCGAGTACAGCTTGCGTCTTCGCGCCAGCCTGATCTATGACATCCAACGATATTCTGATCGTCTGCGCGTTGTCGCCGCAAAGGTAGACGCCACCGACGGGCGTGTGGACACGTAAAATGCACATCCATTGCTCGGCGGTGGTTGCACCAAAGTGCTGAAGGTCTTTCGGCCGAATGTTGTTTCCGACCAGTTTCAGCGTCATCGACGCTCCCTTGTCGACAGCGGCGAACGGTTGGTGGCTGACACCGCCCTTCTCCACCTTCGGTCGGCCGACAACCCCGGCAGTATCCTCTAGCCAGTCTCTGCCGTTCAGAAAAATCCCGCCGTACATCGTGTCCCACTTTGCCTGGTTGCGATTTCAAGGTGGTTGAATCCATATCCTAGGTATGTCGCCCCGACGCCCTTGCTGCCGCGCGTTATGCCAGCCTTGAACGACAGGTTGGGCTTCAAGAACTGCTTGAACTGGGCTAGATTCGTACCGCAGCCATTGTCGGTAACGGAAACGAGATCGTTCTTCAGGTCGATCGTTATCCAGATTCGTGGCGCATAGCCTGTTCCTTCATCATGTGTTCTGCGCTCGACGGCATCGAGTGCATTCTGAAGAAGCTCGGCAAAGAGATCGTAGTACCCGGTGTAGCTCTTCAGAATGTTCGTAATCTCGCGCTTTTGCGCGGCGACGAGTACCCCGGGATCGTCGGTTTGCACTAACGGGTCCCAGGCGTCAAGGGGGATCGGGATCGCGTTTTCAGCCATTCGTCGCAATATGCCCTATTCGCGTCTCGCGTCCAATGGCATCGTCGTTTCGGTGGACGACGCAGCATGAAGGCGCAATACGATTTCTCGAAGGCCAAGCGCGGAGCGGTGATCAAGGTTCCGCGCGGCAAATCGCGCGTTACCATCCTGCTGGATGATGACGTTTTGGACTGGTTCCGGCAGCAGGTCGACGACGCCGGGGGCGGAAGTTATCAGAACCTGATCAATCAGGCGTTGCGCGCGTGCATCGAGCGCTCGTAGGAACTGCTGGAAGGCATCCGGCCTATACTAGTTATGTGACGTTCCGCGTCGTTCTCGATTACGATCCCGTAGCCCAAAGTTATTCCGCCGTGTGTCCGGAATTACCGGGATGTGCGTCTGCCGGAGATACCGAGGCAGAAGCGCGTCGAAACATAGCGGAAGCGATCCGCCTCTATCTGGCGCCAACGGATATCGACGTCCCGGAGAATGCCAAGGTGGTAGAGGTGACGGTTGGGTGAGCGAGGTACTCCTCGTCTCACAACCGACCAGGTAATCGCGATTCTGCGGCGCAACGGATTCAAACTCGCCGGTAGTTCCGGGAGCCATCAGAAGTTGCGTAGTGCGGCAACAGGCAAGCAGGTCATTGTTGCGTACCACCGTGGCCGGATTCTTCCTCTCGGAACAATGCGGGCGATCATCGAGGGTAGCGGAATCGAGCCAGAGAAGTGGTCACAATGAGTCTGCTGGGGCCATCTCGCCGGCTATGGGTGTCATGATCCGTATGGCGGGCGTTACGCGAGCAGGGGCTGTCCGCTTCTGGGATTTCTCGTTCTCGGAACTGGACGTCGCGGGTCCCATGATGCCGCGTGCGGCAGTGTACTTTCAGTTAGTTACGATATCGGAACCCTTGGCACGGCGCGTGCGTATCCCAAGGTATGACCAGCGCACCGCGAACCTTGATCGCTGATGATCAGCCGGACGTGCTGGAAGCTCTGCGCCTGCTTCTGAAGAGCGAGGGCTATCAGATTGAGGCGGCGAATTCGCCGGCAGCGGTGTTGGACAAGCTGAAATCCGGGCCGTTTGATGTGCTGTTGATGGACTTGAATTACGCGCGCGACACGACGTCCGGCCAGGAAGGTCTCGACCTGCTGGCGAGCATACAGGACATCGACAACACGCTGCCGGTGGTGGCGATGACGGCGTGGGGATCGGTGGAACTGGCGGTGGCGGCGATGCAGCGCGGCGTGGGAGATTTCGTACTCAAGCCATGGGAGAACGCGCGGCTACTGCTTACGCTGCGGAACCAGATCGCGAAAGGGCAGATCAAGCGCACCGAACTGCGGCGGGAACGCGAAGAAGTGGAAGAAGCGAAGGCCGTGGGAGAGGCGCTGCTGCCGCGCACGATTCCCGAAGTACCTGGAATGGATATCGCCGCGACGTCGCAGCCGATGCGCGCGTTGAGCGGCGACTACTTCGACGTACTCGAGCTGGGTGCAGGGAAGCTTGGCCTTTGTATCGGGGACGTGATTGGCAAAGGCGTGCCGGCGGCGCTATTGATGTCGAACGTGCAGGCGACGGTGCGCGCGCTGGCGGCAGCGTCTGTTGCGCCGAGTGAACTGGCCGCCAAGGTGAATCGCAGCGTTCATCGCAACACTACACCCGGCAAGTTTGCGACATTCTGCTACTGCGTACTCGATCTGCGGGAGCACACCATCACTTACACCAATGCCGGACATTGCCCGGCGATCCTTGTTCGCGCGAGCGGCGAAGTGGAACGTCTCGCGGCCGGCGGCGCTGTGCTGGGAGTGTTTCCTGAATGGCCTTACGAGCAGGCCACGGTTCCGCTGGTGTCTGGCGACCGGCTCGTGCTGTTTACCGACGGCGTGACCGAAGCCGCCAATGCGCGCGACGAGGAGTTCGGCGAAGAGCGCCTCGCCCAGTTGACTTCGGCGCTGCGTGATCGCGGCGCGCACGAATTGAAGAATCGCATCCTGCAAACCGTTGCGAGCTTCACCGGCGGGCGGGCGCAAGACGACGCTACGCTGGTGGTGGTCGCGGTTTCCTGATCCGTAAGAGCTAATTTCCACTTAAGTGCAGTCTTGTAACATTGTAAGTACTCGTGCGCGTTCGCAAGCTTAACGACGCCGCATACGCACGCCGGCCGGGTGCGTGCACGAGCCTTGCGGCCTACGTTCTTGAGATCGAGCGATTGGAGAGGAAGGCATGAATATCACGGTCACCGGAGCGACGGGTTTCATCGGGCGGTATCTGGTCAAGTCGCTCGCGGGCGATGGCCACTCGGTGCGCGCGTTGAGCCGAGCGGCGTGGAATATCTTCGCAGGGGAGCCTCCGGCCGAGAGCCTCAAAGGGGCTGACGCCGTCGTACATCTGGCGGGCGCGCCTGTGGCGCAGCGATGGACGCGGCGGGCGCGGGAGGAAATTCGTGACGGCCGCGTGAAGGGCACGCATCATTTGGTGACGGCGCTCTCAACTCTGCCGCAGCGGCCGGAAGTGCTGGTGTGCGCATCGGCGATCGGGATCTATGGTGACCGCGGCGACGAAGTGCTCACCGAAGCATCGCCTGTGGCCAGCGGATTTCTCGCTGATGTGTGCCGCGACTGGGAACGCGAGGCCGACCTGGCCGATTCGCTCGGCGTGCGCGTGGTGAAGCTGCGGATCGGAATTGCGCTAGGCAGAAAGGGCGGGGCATTGGAGAAGATGTTGCCGCCGTTCCGCGCGTTTGTGGGCGGCAAATTGGGGCCGGGGAGCCAGTGGATGTCGTGGATTCACATCGCCGATATAGTCGGCCTGATTCGCTACGCATTGGACCATCCGGTCAGCGGCGTGGTGAACGCCACGGCGCCGAACCCAGTGCGAAACTCCCAATTTGCGCGAGAGCTGGGCTCGGCGCTGCACCGTCCGGCCATTTTTCCAGTTCCGGCGGTGGTTCTTCGCGCCCTATTGGGGCAGATGGCGGATGTTTTGCTGGCCAGCCAGAGGGTGCTGCCCAAGGCTGCAGAAACGGCGGGATACCGCTTTGCGTTTCCGGAATTGGGACCTGCCCTGCGTGACTTGAGCCGCTAGCCTAAGTTCTCAGAGCCAAGAAAATCACCAAGAACAGCGCGATCAGAAACGCGGCACCCAACCCGACATAAAGGAGCAGCGGGGAAGTGGACTTTCGCGGCGTCGGGGCTGGAGACGCCGGTAGCTTGAGCGCGGCGGCCGGGGGTGCGGGCACCACTGGTGTACGCGGGGCGACTGGAGCGGGCGTTGCAGGCATCCCGTAAACCGGAGGAGCCACGGGTGCCACTGGTTGGCCTGGGGCTTTGTAGGCCGGTGGGGGAATAGCCACGTTCGGTTGAGCCGGCATCCCTTGCACGGGCGGGATCACGGGAGTCGCGGGTGGCGCCGGCATGCTGTAGAGGGGTGGAGGCGCTGGCGGAGCGGCTGCCGTGGCTTGTTGCTGGGGCGACGAAAACATCCGCGTATACTCACCAGGGCCTTGCTGCTCTGGCGGTGTGAGAGGCGCTGCGGGCGGTGTCGGAGCCGCAGCCGCCGGAATGCCTGTCGAACTAGAGCTGAACATCCGCGTGTATTCGCCTGGGCCCGTTAACGGCGGCGGGGGCGGTGGTGCGACTGGCAATCCGCCGGGCAACGGCATCGTGGGCTGCTGCGGAAGTGGCGGAACCGCCGGTGCTGCCGGCGATCCGAACATCTGAGTGAACGCGCCGGGCTCTCTGTAAGGCTGCGCCGGGGGAGTGGCGGCCGGCTGGTTCAGCAGTTCGCCGCCAGGCCGCGATTCCGGGATGGGAGATTCAAAAAAACGCGTAAACTCGCCGCCACCCGGAGCCGCAGGTGGGGCTGCCGGAACGGGAGAAGTCGGCACCGCCGGCGATTGAAACATCTGCGTAAAAGTCCCAGGGGTTTGTGGCTGTGGGGCCAGCGGTGCGACTGGAGGCATGGTGGAGGCGGGTGGCGTGGGCGCCTGAAACATCCGCGTGAATTCGCCCGGTCCTGTCGGCAGCGGCTGTTGAGGCGGTTTCGGCGCAGGAGGCTGCGGCGCCATGCCTGGCGGTACCGGAGCCTGGAACTGGCTGGTGAAGTCGCCGGGCGTTTTTGGCTTACTGAGAGGAACGGTGGGCACATTGGCCTCGGCCGGATCCACCGCTGGAACTTTCCACCGGCCCCCGCGTTCCAATTTCTCGCGATCCTCGGGGGTCAGGTGCTTGTCTTCAGGGTTCATAGCAGCGCCCTTCAGCCTATGATGTCATCCCGGCAAGGGCCTTGTCCAACCTGGCTGTAAATGGTTGTTACCTAACCAACATCGGCCCGCGCGGTTGGCCGCTAGTGGACGTGTCGGCGCACAGAGTCTATGCTACAGTACGACTTGTGAAATTTCTCTCTCGCGTCGTGTGGTCGGAGGGCATGCACCTGGGGCCTCACCACTTTCAGGCGCAGAGCCGGTATTTCGAAGATTCCATACACTTTGCGACCTCGTCGCTGTGGTTTGAGCCGTTCGGATTGGTGGGGCTTGAATTGAATGCGGAGGCGCTCCAAAACGGAACCGTTTCGATTGTCAGCGCAAGGGGCATTTTTCCCGACGGCCTGCCCTTCAACATGCCGGAAAGCGATCCATTGCCCGAGGCCCGGAGTATCGCGGAACTGTTTCCGCCGACGCGCGACACACTGACGGTGCTACTGGCGATCGCGCCCAGGCAACCTGACGGACTGAACTGCGCGCTTTCAGAAACGGAGGCGGACGGGGCACGGTTCGTGGCGGAAGTCCGCGTTTTCCATGACGAGAACACGGGGCGCGATGAGAAACCCGTGCGGCTGGGACGCAAGAACGTGAAGCTTTTGTTGGACACCGAGCCAAGCGAGGGAATGCTGACGATGCCTGTCGCGCGCATTATGCGTGATGGCAGCGGGCATTTTATTCCCGATCCCCGGTTCATCCCGCCCGTTATTCAAATCAGCGCCAGCGAACGGCTGATGCGCATGGTGCGGCGGCTGATTGAAATCCTGGATGAGAAAAGTTCGACGATCACGGGATCGCGCAAAGCGGCGGACAAGTCGCTGGCCGAGTTTTCGACGCGCGAGATTGCCAACTTCTGGCTGCTGCACGCTGTGAACTCGAGTCTGGCGCCCTTGCGGCACTTGTGTTTCTCGAAGCGCGCCCACCCGGAAGAGTTGTACGTGGAGTTAGCCAGGCTCGGTGGCGCCCTGTGCACGTTCGCGCTCGATTCGCACCCCCGCTCGCTGCCTCTATATGATCATCAACACCTGGCGGAGTGCTTCGAAGCGCTCGATCTGCACATTCGCACGCATTTGGAAACGATTGTGCCGGCCAACTGCCTGTCGATTCCGCTGAAGCGGGCCCGCGACTATTTCTGGGAAGGCGACATTACTGACCAGAGAGTGCTCGGACGGTCGCGATGGGTGTTCGGTATGCATTCTCCGGCCGGGGAGGCGGCGGTGATCGCGGGAGCGCCGCGCTTGGTCAAGTTTTGCTCGGCGCAGTTTGTGGGGGAACTGGTAAAGCGCGCGCTGCCGGGTTGTACCCTGACGCATTTGCCTGTACCCCCGGCGGCAGTTTCGGCGCGGGTCGATACGCAGTACTTCGGTGTTAGCAAGGCCGGGCCGTGCTGGGACCACATCATGTCCTCGCGCCGCGTGGGAATTTACGTTCCGGGAGAGATGCCCGATCCGGAACTGGAGCTGCTGGTCGTACTCGAATCCTAATTTCGAGGTCTTGATCGCCATATGACGCCGTCCGCAGTTGCCCACCGCAGTGACAATCTCGCATTGATTTTGCAGGAGGTTCTGACCGCCATTGTGCGGCTGCGGTCGAATCGCCAGGCCGTTTCCGACGCTAACTCGTTCCGCATTCATATGCGCGAGGCGCTGAAGGCAGCGGATCAGGAAGCGCGCAAGCGCGGCTATAACGCGGATACCATCCGGGACGCCATTTTCGCGGTGGTGGCGTTCCTGGATGAATCCATCCTGAATTCGCGCAACCCGCTATTTGCCGATTGGCCGCGCAAGCCCTTGCAGGAGGAACTGTTCGGCACTCACATCGCGGGCGAAATGTACTTTCAGAACTTGCAGAGGCTAGTGGGCCAGAGCGATTCGCCGGAACTGGCTGACCTGCTCGAAGTTTATTATCTTTGCGTGTTGCTCGGGTTTGCCGGACGCTACAGCGCGGGGAACAAGGGCGACTTGCGCGGCATCATGGACGCGGTCGGAGAAAAGATCTGGCGCGTGCGCGGGCGAGTGCCGGATCTTTCTCCTTCGTGGAGGTTGCCGCAGGAGGCGCTGCGAAAAACGGGTGGTGATCCGTGGGCCCGCTATCTGGGAATCGCGGCCATCGGCTGCTTCGTGCTCTTGGTACTTTTGTTCGCGATCTTCAAACTGTCGCTAGGGTCCGGCATCTCGGATCTTCGCGCGCTGGCGTTGCAGGGGCATTAGGGAGAGCGCATGAACATCTACCTGGTGACGGCATTGGTGCTTCTGGTTTACCTGGTGGTGGTCTGGTTCCTCGGCACCCTGCTCCACCTGCAAGGAAGCAATTTGTGGATCTTGCGTATTGGCTTGTGGGTGATCGGAATCGCCGCGGCCGGCGTATTCCTCTGGTTCAAACGCAAGGAGCAGCGGCAGAAAGCCGGTGAAGGGACAGGTGATGCCGGGGGCCAAGGGCACGAGGAAATCGACTCGCTCCTTCGCGATGCCGAGGCAAAGCTGGCAGCCGCGCGCATCGAGGGTGGCGCGAAGCTGGGCAATTTGCCGGCTATCTTTTTAATCGGTGAGGCCGGCAGCACCAAGACGAGCACGATGATTCATTCGGGATTGGAGCCCGAGCTGATCGGCGGGCAGGTGTTTCAGGACACCGCGGTGGTGCCGACGCGGCTGGCCAACCTGTGGTTTGCGAGGCGCACGATATTCGTCGAGGCGGGCGGACGCCTGATGGCCGATAACGCTGGCTGGCAGCGCCTGATGCGCCGCCTGCGTCCAGGAAAGCTGGCGACGGCATTCGGCAAAGGACAACAGGCGCCACGCGCAGCGATTGTTTGTTTCGATTGCGAAAGTTTCGTGCGCGCGGGTTCCACCGATGCAGTGGCGGCCGCATCCCGCAGCCTGCATGCGCGCCTCGCGGGCGTCTCGCAAGAGCTGGGGATCAACCTGCCGGTCTATGTCTTATTCACGCGCACCGACCGTCTGCCCTTCTTTAGCGAGTATGTGCGCAATCTGAGCAATGAGGAGGCCGCGCAAGTGTTGGGCGCGACCCTGCCGTTTGCGCCGCGCAGCTCCGGAGTCTACGCCGAACAGGAAGCACAGCGGCTCACCGCTGCTTTCAACGACCTTTATTACTCGCTGTGCGACAAACGTCCAGAGTTCCTGGCGCGTGAGCACGAAAGCGCGAATCTGGCGGGCATTTACGAATTCGCCCGCGAGTTCCGCAAATTGCGTGCGCCCATCGTGCAATTTCTAGTGGATCTGGCAAGGCCGAGCCAGCTCACCACCGGACCTTTCCTGCGCGGCTTCTACTTCTCCGGTGTGCGCCCCATCTTCGTCAACGAAGTCACACCCGCGGTGATGGCGCCACCGCCGCAAGGGCGGCAGGGATTTGAAGCGTCTGCCGAAGCCACCGGATTCTTCCGCACGGGACAGGTGCAGCAGCCCATGCAGGCGCCGGCCCCCGCTCCCTCACGCGGCGCGAAGAGGGTTCCTCAGTGGTGTTTCATCGGACACCTGTTTAACGACGTTGTGCTCGAAGACAAGGTCGCGATGGGCGCGAGTGGTGCGACCGTGCAGGCCAATACGCTACGCCGCGTGCTGCTGGGGTCGGCCGCGGCATTGTGCCTGATTCTCACCATCTGCCTTCTGGTGTCCTACGGAAACAACAAGGACCTCGAATCAGAGGCGCTCCAGGCGGCAGCCGGAATTCCTGCAGTGGAAGTGACTGGCACCAACATAGCCCCGCTCGATTCCTTGCAAAGGCTCGAAACCCTCCGGCAAAGGCTTGTTGTCCTCACCGGGTATGAAAACGATGGAGCGCCATGGAGCCTTCGCTGGGGGCTCTACAGCGGCCATGACCTTTATCCGGAGCTCAGGGCCCTCTACTTCAAGCGCTTCCACCAGTTGCTATTCGGACAGGTGCAGTCGATGCTAGAAGCAAGCCTGGCACAACTGCCAGCAACCAGCGGTCCCGCCTACGCGCCGACGTATCAGACGCTCAAGGCGTATCTGATTACCACTTCGAACCACGATAAGAGCACGCAGATGTTCTTGTCCCCGGTGCTGCTCGACCGGTGGTCGGCCGGGCGCAACATCGATCCGGACCGCTTACAGCTTGCGCAAAAGCAGTTCGATTTTTACGCGGAGGAATTGAAAGCGGCCAATCCGTTTTCCGCGGAGAACGACACCCTCGCCGTGGAGCGTGCGCGCGCCTATCTGAAGCGCTTCACGGGCGGCGATTCTGTTTACCAGTACATGCTAGCGGAGGCCGAAAAGGCCAGCCGGCCGGTTAGCTTTCATCAGATTTTCCCCGCGGCTGGTCAGGCCGTGGTCGACCGCACTATCGTGCCGGGTGCGTTCACAAAGAGCGGCTGGGTCTTCATGCAGAACGCCTTCAAGAATCCCAGCCAGTTTTTCAGCGGAGAACAGTGGGTGATGGGCGCGCAGGGCGCGACTGGTGTGGATGCTGCGACGATCGAACAATTGCGCAAACGATATCAAGACGAGTACATCCAGCACTGGCGCGATTTCATCAAGGGCGCTTCCGTTCTGCGGTATGCCAGCCTGCGGGACGCCAACGAAAAACTCAAAATACTCTCCGGGCCGCAATCGCCGCTGTTGCAGTTGTTCTCGCTGGTATCGAAGAACACGGCGGTCGGCGTGCCGGAGGTCGATGGCATGTTTCGCGCGGCGCAGTCGGTCGTGCCGCCGCCGGGAGACGTCCCAGCAAGTCCGGCTAATCAGCCATATATGACGGGGCTCGTCGGTCTACAAAATTCACTGGATTCGGTAGCGAATCAGCCTGGAGCTCCGAATGAGCAGGCAGCGGCGCCGATCATGTCGCAGGAGCAATCAGCGAAAGGCAAAGTCGGCGAGATGGCTCTTACTTTCGGCAACGATCCGGAAGCCGGCACTGTGCGGAAATTGCTCGAGGCTCCCATCACAAACGTCGACCCGCTGTTGCGCGGCCTGGGTGCGCAAACGCTGAATGGCGCCGGGAAGTCCTTCTGCAGCCAATACAACGCGCTGATGCGCAAGTACCCGTTCAACGCGGGCTCCAGCGAAATGGCCGAGCTACAAGAAGTGAACGCTATCTTCAAACCGAAGGATGGCGAGCTGTGGAAGTTCTATGACGCGACCCTGAAGAACATTTTGCCGCGTCAGGGCGCGCACTTTGTTCCCGGGCCGACGACCGGCTTTACGATTTCTCCCCGGTTCGTCAGCTTTCTGGAGCGAGCCGCCGCATTTTCCGACGCACTTTATCACGGGGGCGCCGATCCGCATCTGGAGTTTCAGTTGCGGCCGACTTCGCCTAACGTGCAGACATTGCAGTTGAGCATCGAAGGCCAGTCGTATGTATTCCCCGGCGGTGCGCCCACTTTCCGGAAATACGCCTGGCCGGGCGGCACTCATGAGGTGAAGCTTTCCGGCAAGATGAAGGACGGGAATGAGTTCAGTTCGCCGGCCAGTGCTTACCAAGGCCTGTGGGCGGCATTCGTCTTTTTCGACGACACGGAAAACTGGCGCCAGACGGGGGCGACAAACAGCCTGGAATGGAAGCAAAAGGTTGGGCGCACGGGCCGTGTGACGGCTTCGGTCCAGTTCGAGTTGGATATGAGCGGTGCGCCGCCGGTATTCCAACGCGGATATCTTTCCGGCTTGGCCTGCGTCACCGAGGTGGCGCACTGAGGCGTCATGCAGCTTCCGGCCCGCATTGGTAAGTACGAGCTGCAGGAATTCCTTGGCGGCGGGATGGCGCGAGTCTATCGCGCTGTTGACACCGTGATCGGCCGTACTGTCGCCGTCAAGATACTCACCGAAGAGGGCTGTGCCGACGAGGAAATCAAGTCCCGCTTCCTGCAGGAAGCGCAGCTCGCCGGCAACATCGCGCACGACAACATCATCAGCATTTACGATTTCGGAGAAGACGCCGAAGGCCGGCCATTCATGGTGATGGAATTCCTGAAAGGCCAAGACCTGCGGCAGGCCATCAAGAGTGGTGCGACCGGCGACACACGCCACAAGCTGGGTATTGCACTGGATATCGCGCGCGCGCTCGAACACATCCATTCGCAGAACATCATTCATCGCGACATCAAGCCCGACAATGTGCACGTTACGCCCGCTGGCGTCATCAAGCTGATGGACTTCGGCATTTCCAAGGCGCAGGACTCGACGCGGACCACCACGGGCGTGGTCCTGGGAACGCCCTATTACATGGCTCCCGAGCAGGTATTGGGGCGGAACATCACGCCGCTGGTGGATGTGTATTCTTTCGGCGTCCTGGTGTTCGAGCTGATGACGGGTACGCGGCCCGTCGTGGGCGACACAGTCGAACGGATTTTCTATCAGATCCTGCAAGAGCCGCTCAATGTCGAGCCGATGCGGCAAGCCGGGATTCCGGATTCGATTATCGACCTGGTAGTGCGCTGCACGGAAAAGGACCCCGCCAAGCGCCCGCAGGGTTTTGGCGAAGTCTGTGCGCGCATCCGCAGCATCATCCACGACTGGGACGCTCCCACGCGACCCTTGCAATCCATGCAGCAAGCCGCGCCAGCGGCGCCCAAACGCAAGCCGTGGCTGATTCCCGTGGCCGCTGTGGCGATGGTCGTTGTGCTGGTGGGGGTGAATTTCGGAGTGCACGCTTTGCGCACACCGACTGTGACGCCGGCAGCGACGGCGCCCAAGACTTCAGTGCCTGCTAAACCCCAATTGGAGCCCAGGATTGAGACGCCGACGGGCAACATGGTACTTGTACCGGCGGGCGAGTTTCTGTTCGGGCAAGACAAGAAGCCCGTTGAACTGCCCGCGTTCTATATAGACCGGACTGAGGTTCCCTACGAAGCTTACGAACAGTTCTGCCGGGAAAGAAATCGCCCTATGCCGCCGGGCGCTGAAGGAGAGCGGCCCAAGGATCCTATCGTGGACGTCACCTTCCTCGACGCGCAAGAGTTCGCCAAGTGGGCAGGCAAGCGCCTGCCGACCTTTCAGGAATGGGAGAAAGCGGCCCGCGGCACGCATGGCCGCTTGTACCCGTGGGGCGATAATCCCGAGTCCCCGCCACCGGCGAACATTGGCAATCCGAAAGGCATTATGCAGGTGGGTAGCAATCCGGATGGTGCAAGTCCGTACGGGGCAGTAAACATGCTGGGGAACGTTTGGGAGTGGGTCGATGAGCCCCGCGCTCCCAGCCTTCAGGCTCTGCATCACTTTGCGACACTGCTGCAAGCCGCTCCCACTGCCACGGAGCCTTGGTACGTCATTCGCGGCGGTGGATTCAGCGATCACCTCGTCGATTCCTATCTCTGGGATTTCGCCACGGTTCCCGCGCGTCATCACGCGCGCAACATTGGTTTTCGCTGCGCCAAGACGCCATAGAACGGCCCACGTTACAATTCAGAGGAAGATATGACGGTGGACATTGAAGGCGTCACGCTGCATCTTGCCCATCCCGACGAGTTGCCCGTGCGGTGGGTTGGCCAGGAAGAGTTGATGCGGCAACTGCTGGCGGCGTGGCTGGTGGTGAACGACCAGGACTTGCCCATGAACCCGCGCCTGCTGGGCAAGCCGGGCGTAGGAAAGACCACCCTTGCCTACGCCGCGGCCAAGCGCATGGGGCGCGAGGCGTACATTTTGCAAGCGACGCTCGATACGCGTCCGGATGATCTGCTCATCACTCCCGTGATTGAAGGGGAAGGCCAACTGCGCTATGTGGCCTCGCCGCTGGTGACCGCGATGCTGCGCGGCGGCATCGTGATTCTGGACGAAGGCAACCGGATGAGCGAGAAGAGCTGGGCCTCGCTTGCTCCACTGCTCGATAACCGTCGCTATGTCGAGTCGATCGTGGCCGGCATCAAGATCAAAGCGCACCCGCAGTTTCGCCTGGTCACCACCATGAACGACGACGCCTCCACGTTCGAGCTGCCGGAGTACATCCACTCGCGACTCCAGCCGCAGATCTTCATCGACTTTCCCGAGCGCGACGAGGAGTACCAGATTCTCAAGGAGAACTTGCCCTTCGCCGAGGACCACATCCTCGCTTACGTGACCGACTTTTTACAGCAGGCGCACGCCGCCGACGAGCGCTATACCGTGCGCGACGGCATCAACATTGGCCGTTTCGCCATCAAGCTGAAAAGCCTCGCCACGCAGCACGGCCACGAAACCGCGGCGCTCGAAACCGCCATCATCGAGACGCTTGGCGAAGAGGCGTTGCGCTATGCCCGAAGAACCCGGCCTATCGTTTCCTGATCCGGGCAGTCTAAAGCGCGGGCGGTTTACGTACTTTCCGGTGGTTCCGGGAAAGCTGGAATTCGCCATCGAAGTGCGCCGCGCCATGTTGCGCGATAAGCCTCAGGTCGTGGCCGTCGAATTGCCCACCACTCTGCGCGATGCTTACTTGCGAGCAGTCGAGAGGCTGCCCGAGATGTCGGTCATCCTGTACAACGACGATCAGGAGGACAGCGCGATCTACGTGCCAGTCGAGCCAGCGGATCCATTTACGGAAGCCATCCGAACAGCACGCGAGATTGGCGCGGAAATTGTCTTCGCCGATCCCGATGCCGGTGAGCGCCCGCACCTGCCCGACGACTATCCGGACAGCTACGCGTTGCGCCACATTCCACTCGCGAAATACGTGGAGGCTTACAGGCTGTGGCCGCAGCCGCGCTCGGACCGCATTTCGGCGCACGCCGAAGGTATCGCCTGGAAGCTTCAGGGTTGCGATCCGCTGGCCCAGGTGCTCGTTGTCGTTTCGCTGAATCTGCTTGATCCCGTTCTCGATGCCATGGAGCAGCCGCAGGCGCAGCCCATGGCGCGGCTCCGGCGCGAAGGTTTGCATGTGCTCAACCCGCATCCGGAGTGTTTGGCCGAGATCACCGTCGAATATCCGTATCTGCAAGACCGCTACGAGCATTTTCGCGCGGAGATGGCAAGCGGGGATGGTATTGATCGCCGCCGCGTGCAGCTTGCCGTGTTTCGCGATGCGGAGAAGACCTACGAATCGAACACAGGCGAGCGCGTGGCGCACTGGCAGCGGCGGTTGCTGGCGCGCTATACGCGCAATCTGGCGCTCGTGAACCGCGAGTTGGCGGCGCGAATCTTCGATATCACCGTTGCCGCGCGATCGGTAGTGGACGACAACTACGCGTGGGAAGTCTGGGAGGCGGCCAACCGCTACCCCCATCAGAAAGAGGCCAGCGATCTTCCCACGGTCAAGATCTCCGGCGAAGAAGTTTGGCTCAATACAAAAATGATGCGGCTGCGGCGCCGCCTGCCCAGTAAAAAACGGCGGTTGCGGCCTGTGGGACTGAAGCCGCGCAAGAAAGAAAAAGTGCCGGGTGAATGGGCCAGCCAGCTCGACGGCGCCAGCATCTGCTCCTATCCGCCCGAGGACCTGGTCATCGAAGATTATGGGCGGTTTCTAAAAAAGAAGGGCAAGAGCATTCTCTCCGAAGAGCGCGCCCGCAGCGAGCCGTTCACAACTTCGCTCCTGGATGGCATCGACATCCGCGAAACCATCCGCAATTGGCATGAAGGGCAGATCTACGTCCGCAATTTTCAGAAGATCCATGGCGACGTTGGTGCAGTCATCGTGATCTTCGACGAAGACCGCGACGACCGCTACACCTACATGACGACATGGCTCGGCGAGCACCAGAATGAATCCGACATGGCGTTCTATTCCACCTACCCGTTCGACCATCTGGTGGGACCAGGCATCGGGCGCGGCGAGTATGGCGGGTTCTTGATGAGTCTTCCGGCGCGGCGCATGTTCGATGTGTGGCGGGACACCGACTACGATTTCGCGGAAAACAAGCCGGAGCGGCTGCTCCTGGCGGGCCTCGATTATTCGCTGCAACGCTACGTCGTCTATGTGGCCGCCAAGCCTCCGCGTTCGGTATTCCGCAACATCGCGGCGCGGTTCGGCCGCACCATTGTCTACATCCCGATTGGCCAGCTTTCCCCAGTTACCCTGAAAAAGATCCGCGTGGTGCACGTGCTCGATGGCTACGACAAACGCGAGATTGCCAAGGACTACATTTGGTAAATTGAGGAAATGCACAAGCTTACCTTCGTACTGGCTTTTTCTCTGAGCGCGGCATTTGCCGAATCGTTCAGGCTCGCTGTGGTGTCGCAGCAGGTGGCAGGCGGCCAACTCGCCGTGCAGGTCCGTAACGATGCTGAAGTGGCGGCGACGGCAGTTCTGGTTGGGACATCGGACACGGCGTTTGGCAGCGCCGACGTTCTGTTGGGAGCACGGGAAGGGCGCGCGCTGCAGCCGGGCGAGATAGCCGAGGTGAAATTCGCGAACGCCGGTGGCGGAGAGGCGCGGGTGCTGGCTGGCGTCTTTGAGGATGGGTCAACCGAGGGAGAGGCTCGCTGGGTGAATCAACTGCTGGCGGCGCGCCAGCAAGTGTATTCCCAGCTCCCCATGGCGCTTGGCCTGCTGCGGAACGACAACGTGCAGAACGTCTCGGCTTCCACGGTCGCGTTCTGGTTCCGCCAGTGGCAGGACCGCTGGCTAGCCGCAGACCCCACCCGGACTATGGCCATCGCGATGACAGCCGAGATTTATCTGAAACGCGCCGGCGACACTCCGGCCGCGGCACCGGCGCGCGATTTGCTTCAACTATTTCAGGATTTGTCCGCTAAGCTGGCAGCGAGCAAACCCGCGCTCTAGCTGGCCATTTTCTTGCGGATTACTTCGACCAGTTCCTGAACTGCCGCCGCGCTTTTGTTTAGCAGCGCCTGTTCCTCTGCAGTTAGCTTGATCTGGTAGATCTGCTCGATGCCGCGCGCGCCCAACTTCACCGGAACGCCGACAAACAGACCGTGGATACCGTACTCGCCCTCCAGGTAAGCGGCGCACGGCAGCACCTTCTTTTTGTCCTTCAGAATGGATTCCGCCATTTCGACGGCCGCCGCCGACGGCGCGTAGTAAGCGCTACCGGTCTTGAGATACTTCACGATTTCCGCGCCGCCATTCTGTGTGCGCTCGACCAGACGCTGCAAAGTTGCCGCGTCCATGAGTTCAGTCAGCGGGATGCCGGAGACATTGCTCAGCCGCACAATTGGCACCATGGTATCGCCGTGTCCGCCCATCACCACCGCGGTCACGTTCTCCACCGCAACCTGCAACTCCTGTGCGATAAACGTCCGAAACCGCGCGGTATCAAGCACCCCGGCCATGCCGACCACGCGGTTCTTGGGGAACTTCGAAACTATATGCGCGGCCTGGCACATGGCGTCCAGGGGATTGGTCACCACGATGAGTATGGAGTTGGGCGAATGTTTCACGCACTGCTCGGTGGCCTGGCGCACTACATCGAAATTCGCCAGCAGCAAGTCATCGCGGCTCATGCCCGGTTTGCGCGGAAAACCCGCGGTGATGATGACCACATCCGAATCGGTGGTGGGCGCGTAATCGTTCGAGCCCGTAACGGTCACGTCATAGCCCTGCACGGGACCTGATTGCAGCAGGTCGAGAGCTTTCCCCTGCGGCACGCCTTCCACCACATCCACCAGAACGACATCGGCGAGTTCTTTATCCGCAATGCGCAACGCACAATTCGCGCCCACATTGCCGGCGCCGACTACAGTCACTTTTTTCCGCAACGAATCTGCTCCTTCTCAAATGATTGAGTCTCAAGCTGAATTGTAACCGTCTTACACACCTATTTTGATGTCAACGCTTTCACGTCCGCAGGTAAGTCGAACCGATCGCTGGGTATATCGACGTTGTATTCCACGTGCTCGAGTGTGATCAGGCATTCCTGCCCTAGCGCTTTCTGTTGCACTTTGTGCGGCTGGAGTAGGCCCGCATCTTCTTTATAGTCGCTGAGCACAGTGTCAACCGGAATCTCACCCATCGGGCTGGCCATCGACATCGTCATTTTGACCATAAGGCTGCTCTTCTTGTCGAAGTACTGCGTTTCCGGCTTACCCTCGTCCGGCGTGAGCACCACTTTGTAGCAGGCTTGGCCGTCAATCGTCTCCGCGCCCACGGTTTCCGCGTGCTTGTACAGCTTGCGCCAGTACAAGGGGGCCCGCAGCGTCGCTTCACGCAGACTCATGGCGCGCTCTTCACCTTGTTTGACCCGTGGCCCTTGCACCGAGGAGCTCTGCCACGCGGTTGTGCCATCGGTGCCATCCTGCATTGTGCCGACGCCTTCCAGTTCGACGATGGTGACGGATTTGTTTGGTTCGGCGCGATACGAGGTGACCCGACCCTTAACCCCTTTGCCGAGATACTCGAACGTCCCGGTCCATTTCTCGTTGTGAACTTTCTCGTAGGCAGCTTTCCCGCCGGTTGCCTCCACAAATTTGTCGAGAATCTCTTCGGCTTTGGGAAGCGTTTCGTCCGGTGCAGCCAGACCGGGAGAGACAGCCAGCGCGGCCAGCAGCAGCGACGGCAGGAGATGACGGTGGAGGTGCATCGGGATCTTCACTTTCGCTTGTGTATCCATTCTATCGCGGTGTCGATAACGGGATCGAGGCCGGCGAGGAGCGCCTGGCGCGTGAGCTTCACCTCCACATCGGGAATCACGCCCACGCCTTCAAGCGGCCGTCCGCCTTCGGATACGTAGTCGGCGAGGGCGTGCTGGAAGCCATCACCATTCGGAAGCCGGTCGATGGCCGATGGCAGTGCAGCGCCCGCCGTGCGGGTGCCGAAGACGCGGCCGCGTCCCAGGTCCTTCATGCCGCCGGCGAAAATCTCGGAAGTAGACGCCGAGCATCCATCCACCAAAATCGCCAAGCGCCCGGTGTAGGTGGGTGAACGCGGATTGACCGTGAACTTGAGCGGGGCTTGCCGCGTGTGCATCGTGCCCAGCCGCTGATCGGGTGTATCGATGAACCATCCGGCCATGCCCAGCGCCATAATGCCCAGGCCGCCGGGGTTCCCGCGGAGATCGATAATCACGCCGGGACAGGCGGCGCACGACTTCAGTGCGTCGCCGAACTCTGGCATCAGGCGCGCTGGGTCGAGAAACAGATTGAACGCAATGTAGCCGATGTCGCCACCAAGTCTTCGCGACCGGAGCCAGACATGCATCGGTGGCAAATAGCCAAACCGCGCGAGCGCGCCCGGAGGCTCACTTCGCTCGATCTCCTTTGTGACGCGCTGGCCCGCACTATCGAGAAATTCCACGCGGACAACGGTGCCCGCAGCGCCGGAGAGCTTGGCAAGAACCGAGCGCGCGAGATGCAGTTCCCGCATAGTCGAGTTGTGATCCAGTTCCGCTATTCTGTGAAGCGCCGGTGTGATCGGTGCATCATCAATGCGCAGGACCTCCCAGCCCGCGTGCACGCCCTGCACTGCCGCCGATGAGCTGTCGTCCACCGAAGTGACGATGGCCTTCCCTTCGAGCACGCGCACGTCGATCCCGGCGGTTGCAGTGCCGGCAGCCTCATCGCGCTCATCCAAATCGCCGTAGACATCGGCCGGAATAATTCCGAAATGCGATTTGCCCAGGCGATCGATCATTTGGCGCATGACTTGACGTGCTTGTCCCATGGTTGAGGCGCGCTCGATCGTGGGCCGCAATTCGTCGTGTACCGCCGTCCAGTCGAGACCGCCGAATGTGGGATCCCAGTACTGATCGCGAATCGTGGACCAAATGAACTCGAAGGATTCCCGGTTGAGCTTCCGCTCGTCACTGGATAGTGGCCGCGCACGGCCAGTCGATGGATCCTGCCCGCACAAAGCTGACGCGCCCGCCACTGCGACAGCGACGACGGAAGCAGCCGCTTGAAGCGGCAACAGTCGGCTCATGCTTCATCATGTCCCAAATCGCGAGCCGCCGAAGGAAATTCTTGAGAGGACGGAGGTGCGCAGGGAACCGAATCATTTGGAACCATTGCGACGTCGGCAGACGCTGCGGCTGCCGGGATTCGACTACTCGCAGCCGGGGGCATATTTCGTAACCATCTGCACAAGAAAACGGCAGTGTCTCTTCGGGGAGATTGCGGATGGGCAGATGGTTTGCAATGCTACAGCGGACGCCGTAACGCTCTGTTGGAACGCAATTCCGGATCATTTCCCAAACGTGATCGTGGATGCGTTTGTGGTCATGCCTAATCAACTGCATGGAATTCTTCTATTCACCGAAACCGAAGGGGCCGGGCATGCCCCAGGCTTGTCCAAATTAGGTTTTCCAAAAGAAGAGAGCGGAAGCTCTGGTAAGTTGAGGTTGGGTTCGTGGCAGAACCAATCTCAACGAAACGGAGACTTCCGCCTTGATTCGAGTATGCAGCATTT